>JGI24025J20009_10000173_pt1 | contig 50527 bp, 50 predicted proteins | sample Cruoilmetagenom3_FD_20009 | JGI IMG/M metagenome (IMG submission 20009)
TCAAACGATATGCGCTGAAGAAACCAACCGAACAGAAAACGCTCCCGCCCACCAATATGCAGGGGCACGAACCCAATCAAAGCCTGTTGTTCAGAGCTTCCGTAAGTTGGCGCTCAAAGCTGGCGTGAACGTCAGTATACGCCTTCAAGGCGCTGGACTGGTCAGACCCCAAGACTTTGAGGAATTCACCTTTGTCGATGATTCCCCGAAGGACATCTGGGACCCGTCGCCTTTCGATGAACTTTATGTCCCGGGGTCTTGAGACAGATACTTAACGTGCAAATTCCGCATTGAGACACAGCCTGTGTATGCATATGAGTATGCAGCAGCACAATATCTTAGGGGATTTTCTCATTATCACAAAGACTTAGGCCAAGGATAATGGTGCCCAGGAGAGGACTCGAACCTCCACGGCCTTGCGGCCACTGGCACCTGAAGCCAGCGCGTCTACCATTCCGCCACCTGGGCAGGTGTCGTGCAGGGGCGTTTAATCTTAGCGCAAATCAGTGTCAACGGTGTTCAGCAATAAGTTTGCCAGAAATCGCATTTTTCTGTCTGCGCGCCTGCCTTGGCTGCGGCCTGTTGCGGGTATTTGCGTAAAGTTGCGGGGCAAAGGCAGCAATTCAAAGGGTTTCGCGGCTTGTGTGCGCGCCCAAGCGGGGGTAAATCGGTTTCAACCGGTATGTTCGAGGAGCCTTCCCAATGTCGAAACTTGTCACCATCTACGGCGGATCGGGGTTCGTCGGTCGCTATATCACGCGGCGCTTGGCGCAGCGGGGCTGGCGCGTGCGCGTTGCGGTGCGCCGCCCGAACGAGGCGATGTTCGTGCGCCCCTATGGTGCCGTAGGGCAGGTGGAACCCGTTCTGTGCAACGTTCGTGACGACGCGTCGGTGCGTGCAGCGATGCACGGGGCGGATGCAGTGGTGAACTGCGTGGGCATTCTGGCGGAAACGGGCAAAAACAAATTCGACACGGTTCAGGCCGAAGGCGCGGGGCGCGTTGCCCGAATCGCGGCAGAATCCGGCGTCGATCGTCTGGTTCAAATCTCGGCCATCGGTGCCGACAAGGATGCGGACAGCGATTACGCCCGCACCAAGGCGCTGGGCGAAGCGGCCGTTCTGGATGCATTCCCCGGCGCGGTGATCCTGCGCCCCTCGATCATATTCGGGACCGAGGACGAATTCTTCAACCGTTTCGCCACGATGGCGCAGATCAGCCCGATCCTGCCGTTGGTCGGCGCGGATACGAAATTCCAGCCGATCTATGTGGATGACGTGGCCGAGGCCGCTGTCATGGGTGTTGAAGGCGCTGCTGCCCCCGGCATCTATGAGCTGGGCGGGCCGGATGTGGACACGTTCCGCAGCCTGATGAAGGATATGCTGGGCACGATTCACCGCAAGCGGGCGCTGGTGAACATCCCCTTCCTTGCCGCGCGTATTCTGGCCTTTGTGCTGGATATGGTGCAGACGCTGACGCTTGGCTTGTTCCGCAATTCCATGCTGACCCGTGATCAGGTCAAGAACCTGAAGAACGACAATGTTGTCAGTGAAGGCGCGCTTGGCCTGTCCGATCTGGGCATCCAGCCCACCGCGATGGAGGCTGTCCTGCCCGACTATCTGTGGCGCTTCCGTCCGTCGGGCCAATATGACGCGATCAAGGATTCCGCCAAGAACCTGCGCGCCTGACGCTAAATGGACTTGTCCAACAATCTTTTGGCCCTGATCCTTGGGTTCATCGAGGGTCTGACAGAATTCCTGCCGGTGTCTTCCACCGGCCACATCCTGCTGGCCGGGCATTTCCTTGGGTTCGAATCTACTGGCAAGACCTTCGAGGTGGTGATCCAGCTTGGCGCGGTCATGGCCGTTCTGTCGGTTTATGCCGCGAAACTGTGGCAGGTGTTTACCACCGCGCCCAGCGAACCGGCATCGCGCCGCTTTATCGCCGCTGTCTTGCTGGCCTTTCTGCCCGCTGTTTTCATCGGCGTGTTGACGCATGATTTCATCAAGGCCGTGCTTTTTGAATCGCCGCGCCTGATCGCGGTGATGCTGATCCTTGGCGGGTTGGTGTTACTGTTCGTGGACCGGATGAAGCTTACTTCGAAATACGAGGATGCGATGGATATTCCGATCCCGCGCGCCATCGCCATCGGGTTCATTCAATGCCTTGCTATGATTCCCGGTGTGTCACGTTCGGGTGCGACGATCGTCGGCGCGCTGGCGCTTGGGGCCAGCAAGCGCGCCTCGGCTGAGTTTTCATTCTTTCTGGCGATGCCAACAATGGCGGGTGCCTTTGCCTATGACCTGATGAAGAATTGGCATTTGCTCGACCCGAACGCCGTGACACAGATCGGTATCGGGTTTGTTGCCGCCTTCATCTTGGCTGTGATCGTGGTCAAAGGCTTGCTTGGCTACGTGTCACGGCATGGTTACGCCCTGTTCGGCTGGTGGCGAATCGTGGTTGGAATCACCGTTCTTCTGGCCTTGGGGGCGGGCACATAGGGGCGATAGGGAAATTATGCTGACCTAAAAGCGCGGAAAATTTCACACCAACCACTCAGGCACGTCATTTTTTATCCAATTAGGTCATGCGGGCTGACTTTTCTTTCTTTTCGTGCTGAATTATGACCAGCATAACCAGAATCCCAAGCCAGGAGTCCGACCGTGGCCAAGCAACCGATGCTGAAATTCGTGAACATTGACCGCCACATGCCCAACAAGCGTGACGCCAATGTTCGCAAGCATGATTTCAATGAAATCTATGCAGAATTCACGGATGAAAAAGCGGCCGAGCAAGCCTCGCGTTGTTCGCAATGTGGTGTGCCCTATTGCCAGTCGCATTGCCCGCTGCACAACAACATTCCTGACTGGCTGCGCTTGACTGCGACGGGTCGCCTGAAAGAAGCATATGACCTGAGCCAAGCCACCAACACCTTTCCGGAAATCTGCGGCCGCATCTGCCCGCAGGACCGCCTGTGCGAAGGCAACTGCGTGATCGAAAAGTCGGGCCATGGCACCGTCACCATCGGATCGGTCGAAAAATACATCACCGACACCGCGTGGGAAAAAGGTTGGGTCAAACCCATCGCACCCGTGCAGGAGCAGGACAAATCCGTTGGCATAATCGGGGCAGGTCCCGGCGGTTTGGCCGCGGCGGACGTTCTGCGCCGCGCGGGTCTGCAAGTCACCGTTTACGACCGTTACGACCGTGCGGGCGGGCTGCTGACCTATGGCATCCCCGGTTTCAAGCTGGAAAAAGACGTGGTCATGCGCCGGGTCGAGCAGTTGGAAAAGGGCGGCGTGGAATTCGTGATGAACTGCTACGTGGGCGAGGATCTGTCCTTTGACTCGATCCGCGGCAAGCACGACGCGGTGATCATCGCCACCGGCGTTTACAAGACGCGCGATCTGGCCGACCCCGGCGCGGGCGCCGAAGGTATTGTGCGCGCGATCGATTATCTGACCGCATCCAACAAAGTGTCGAACTTTGGCGATACCGTCGAAGAATTCGAAAGCGGCGAATTGAACGCCATGGACAAGAAAGTCGTCGTGATTGGCGGCGGCGACACCGCGATGGACTGTGTGCGCACGGCGATCCGTCAGGGGGCGACTTCGGTCAAATGCCTGTATCGTCGCGACCGTGCCAACATGCCCGGCTCGCAACGCGAAACCCAGAACGCCGAAGAAGAAGGTGTGGTGTTCGAATGGCTGTCCGCACCCAAAGGTTTTGCCGGTGATCCGGTCATTGGCGTGATGGTTCAGAAAATGCGCCTTGGCGCGCCAGATGCCACTGGCCGTCAAGCCCCCGAGATTATTGGGGGCGCGGATTACGTCGAAGACGCCGACCTTGTCATCAAGGCGCTAGGGTTCGAACCGGAAGACCTGCCCAAACTTTGGGGCACTGACGGGTTGGAAGTGACCCGTTGGGGCACCGTGAAGGCAGATTTCGAAACCGGTCGCACCAGCCTGGAAAACGTCTATGCCATCGGTGACATCGTGCGCGGTGCTTCCTTGGTGGTATGGGCGATCCGCGACGGGCGCGATTGTGCCGATGCGGTTCTGAAGGATCTTGCAAGCACCGCTGCCGTTGCTGCCGAATAAGGCCACCCACTGAACAATCGGCTGCCGTCCCAAGTGGACAGGCAGCCCCCGGAATTCGAAGGGTCCGACAGATGACCCGACAAGGAGACTGACATGACCAAGTTTGACGAGAACTGGGCCGCCGCGGAAGTAGCCAAGCGCAAGTGGATGGCCGAAAACGGCATGTATTCGGAAGAAGATGAAAAGGCGAACTGCGGCGTCGGCCTTGTGGTGTCGATTGACGGCAAGCCCTCGCGCAAGGTCGTGGAAAACGGCATTGCCGCGCTGAAAGCGATCTGGCACCGTGGTGCCGTGGACGCCGACGGCAAGACCGGCGATGGCGCGGGCATCCATGTGCAGATTCCCGTTCCCTTCTTCTATGACCAGATCAAGCGCACCGGCCACGAGCCGCGCCAGGACCAGTTGATGGCCGTAGGTCAGGTGTTCCTGCCGCGCACCAATTTCGGTGCGCAGGAAACCTGCCGGACCATCGTGGAAACCGAAGTGCTGCGCATGGGCTATTACATCTATGGGTGGCGCCACGTTCCGGTGGAAACCGAATGCCTGGGTGAAAAGGCCAACGCCACCCGCCCTGAAATCGAACAGATCATCATCGCGAATGCCAAGGGTGTGGACGAGGAAACCTTTGAACGCGAACTGTATGTCATCCGTCGCCGGATCGAAAAAGCCGCTGCCGCCGCCGGGATCGTCGATCTGTATATCTGCTCGCTGTCCTGCCGTTCGATCATTTACAAAGGTATGATGCTGGCCGAGCAGGTCGCGGAATTCTATCCCGACCTCAAGGACGAGCGGTTTGAATCCGCCTTCGCGATCTATCACCAGCGGTATTCCACAAACACCTTCCCGCAGTGGTGGCTGGCACAGCCCTTCCGCATGTTGGCCCATAACGGCGAGATCAACACGATCAAGGGCAACACCAACTGGATGAAATCGCACGAGATCCGCATGGCATCGAGCGCCTTTGGCGATCTGGCCGAGGATATCAAACCGATCATCCAGTCGGGCTCGTCCGATTCTGCCGCGCTGGATTCGGTGTTCGAGGTTCTGGTGCGCGCGGGCCGCTCGGCGCCAATGGCGAAAACCATGCTGATCCCTGAATCCTGGTCCAAGCAGGCGGCGGAACTGCCCGAAGCATGGCGCGACATGTATTCCTACTGCAATTCCGTGATGGAGCCGTGGGACGGCCCCGCCGCCCTTGCCATGACCGATGGCCGCTGGGTCTGCGCTGGCCTGGACCGGAACGGGTTGCGCCCGATGAGATATGTCGTCACCGGCGACGGGCTGGTAATTGCCGGCTCCGAAGCGGGCATGGTGCCAATCAACGAAGCCACCGTGAAGGAAAAAGGCGCGCTTGGTCCGGGCCAGATGCTGGCCGTGGACATGAAGAAGGGTCTGCTGTTCCACGACACCGAGATCAAGGACAAGCTATCCAACGCCCTGCCTTTCGGGGAGTGGGTCGGCCACATCAACGAACTGGCCGAGGCGCTTTCGAAGGTCACCGAAAAGCCGCTGTATTCCGGAGAGGAACTGCGCCGCCGCCAAGTGGCCGCCGGTTACACCATCGAAGAACTGGAACAAATCCTTGCCCCCATGGTCGAGGATGCGAAGGAAACGCTGGCCTCGATGGGTGACGACACGCCCTCTGCGGTTCTGTCGAACAAGTATCGCCCGCTGTCGCATTTCTTCCGCCAGAACTTCAGTCAGGTGACCAACCCGCCGATCGACAGCTTGCGCGAATACCGCGTGATGAGCCTGAAAACGCGGTTCGGCAACCTGAAGAACGTGCTGGATGAAAGCGGCTCCCAGACCGAGATCCTCGTGATGGACAGCCCCTTCGTGGGCAATGCCCAGTGGGAAGAGGTGAAGACGCATTTCAACGCCGATATGGTTGAAATCGATTGCACCTTTCCCGCCGGGGCCGATCAGGATGCGCTGCGCAAGAACCTTGAGCGTATACGTGCCGAGGCAGAGGATGCCGTGCGTTCGGGCGCGGGTCACCTTTTGCTGACGGATCAACACCAGGGCGCGGCCAAGGTCGCCATGCCGATGATCCTTGCCACTTCGGCCATCCACAGCCACCTGACGCGCAAGGGTTTGCGGACCTTCTGCTCGATCACCGTGCGCTCGGCCGAATGTATCGACCCGCATTATTTTGCCGTACTGGTCGGCAGCGGCGCAACCATCGTCAACGCCTACCTGGCAGAGGACAGCCTAGCAGACCGCATCGACCGCGGTCTGCTGGACGGATCGTTGACCGAGGCCGTGGCGCGCTACCGCGAAGCTATCGACCAAGGTTTGTTGAAAATCATGGCCAAGATGGGCATCTCGGTGATCTCGTCCTATCGCGGGGCGCTGAATTTCGAAGCCGTGGGCCTGTCGCGCGCCATGTGTGCCGAATATTTCCCAGGCATGACCTCGCGCATCTCGGGTATCGGGGTTTCCGGTATCCAGAAAAAGGTCGAAGAGGTCCACGCGCGCGGCTTCCTGTCCGACAGTGTTCTGCCCGTGGGCGGCTTTTACAAGCTGCGCAAATCCGGCGAGACCCATGCGTGGGAAGCGCAATCCATGCACCTGTTACAATCGGCCTGTGACCGAGCATCCTTTGAAATCTGGAAGCAGTATTCGGCCAAGATGCAGTCGATGCCGCCGATCCACCTACGCGATCTGCTGGCGATCAAGCCGATGGGCAACTCCGTGCCGATCGAAGAGGTCGAATCCATCACCTCGATCCGTAAGCGGTTCGTGACGCCGGGCATGTCGCTGGGCGCACTTTCGCCCGAGGCGCACAAGACCCTGAACGTGGCCATGAACCGCATCGGCGCGAAATCCGACAGCGGCGAGGGCGGCGAAGATCCGGCGCATTTCGTGCCGGAACCCAATGGCGACAACCCCTCGGCCAAGATCAAACAGGTGGCTTCGGGCCGGTTCGGCGTGACGGCGGAATACCTGAACCACTGCGAGGAACTGGAAATCAAGGTGGCCCAAGGTGCGAAACCCGGCGAGGGTGGCCAGTTGCCCGGCATGAAGGTCACGGACCTGATCGCGCGGCTGCGGCACTCGACCAAGGGGGTCACGCTGATTTCGCCGCCGCCGCACCATGACATCTACTCGATCGAAGACCTCGCGCAGCTGATCTATGACCTAAAGCAGATCAATCCGACCGTGAAGGTCACGGTCAAGCTGGTGGCGTCCTCGGGCGTGGGCACGATTGCTGCCGGTGTCGTCAAGGCCAAGGCCGATATCATCCTGATTTCGGGTCACAATGGTGGCACGGGCGCATCCCCTGCAACCTCGATAAAATTCGCAGGTCTGCCGTGGGAAATGGGCCTGACCGAAGCGCACCAGGTTCTGGCAATGAACAACCTGCGCGAACGTGTCACCCTGCGGACGGACGGCGGCCTGCGCACCGGGCGTGACATTGTCATGGCCGCGATGCTGGGTGCCGAGGAATACGGCATCGGCACCGCCGCGCTGATTGCGATGGGCTGTATCATGGTGCGCCAGTGCCAGTCGAATACCTGCCCCGTGGGCGTTTGCACGCAGGATGAATCCCTGCGCGCCAAGTTCACCGGTAACGCGGACAAGGTTGTGAACCTTATCACCTTCTACGCGCAGGAAGTGCGGGAGATCCTTGCCTCGATCGGGGCGCGCTCTCTGGACGAGGTGATCGGTCGTGCCGACCTGCTCAGCCAAGTCTCGCGTGGCTCTGCCCATCTGGATGATCTGGACCTGAACCCGCTGCTGATCACCGTCGATGGCGCGGCTGACATCAACTATGACCGCAATAAAGCGCGCAACGTAGTGCCTGATACGCTGGATGCCGAAATCGTGCGCGACGCCGCCCGGTTCCTGCAAGACGGTGAGAAAATGCAACTGTCCTACGCGGTGCAGAACACGCACCGTACCGTGGGCACGCGCACCTCGTCGCATATCGTCAAACGCTTCGGAATGCGCAACGCGCTGCAACCGAACCACCTGACGGTCAAGCTGACCGGCTCTGTGGGTCAGTCGCTTGGGGCCTTCTCTGCGCCGGGACTGAAGATCGAAGTGTCCGGGGACGCAAACGATTATGTCGGCAAGGGGCTGTCCGGTGGCACCGTGGTTGTACGCCCGCCGATGGCCAGCCCGCTGGTCGCCGCGGACAACACCATCATTGGCAACACCGTGTTGTATGGCGCGACCGACGGCTTCCTGTTCGCAGCTGGCCGCGCGGGCGAGCGTTTTGCTGTCCGTAATTCGGGCGCAAGCGTGGTGATCGAAGGCTGCGGGTCGAACGGTTGCGAATACATGACCGGCGGCGTTGCCGTGATCCTTGGGTCGATCGGGCCGAACTTTGGCGCGGGCATGACCGGCGGCATGGCCTATCTGTATGACCCCGAAGGCAAGGCGGCGGACATGATGAACATGGAAACGCTCGTGACGGGCCCTGTGACCGTGGACTATTGGAAAGAGCAGCTTGAAACACTGATTGAGCGGCACCTGGAAGAAACCGGATCGCGCAAAGCGACCGAGATCATGCAGCATTGGGACAGTGAGCTGGCCAATTTCGTTCAGGTCTGCCCAAAAGAAATGCTGATCCATATCCCGCACCCGCTGACCCTTGAGCAGGGCGCTGTTCCGGCGGAATAGTCACTGATTATCGTGAAATGACAAAGGGCCGCCCGATCGAGACGGGTGGCCCTTTTCCGTTTGGCAAAGTCAAATAGGAACCGCGCAGGTGGCGGGCGCGTTATCAGGAAAAGCGTCTTTCCAAGGAGGCAGACATGACCGAACTCGTCGCAATCACATTCAACGCGCCCGAAGACGCATTCGCCCTGCGCGACCAGATTCCAACCCTGATGGACCGCCATAATGCCGAGGTGGACGATGCCATGGTCGTCACCCGCGAGGCGAACGGGTCGGTGAAGCTGCATCAAAGCGTGAACCTTCCCTTGGCGCAGGCTCTTGGCGGTGGCGTTTGGGGGCTGATGCTGGGAGGTGTGTTCATGGCACCCTTTGTCGGCGCGGCTATCGGTGCGGGCGCGGGGTTGATGACCGGCAATCTGTCTAACGTGGGCATCGATGATGATTTCGCCAAGCAGATGGGCGAAACCTTGGGCACCGGTCACGGTGTCCTCCTGCTGCTGGTGCGACGCGAATCTGCCAGCCATCTGATCGACCTGCTGGAACAAGAAACCCAAGGCAAACTGGCCCGCATCTTGCGCAGCCCGGTAGACAAGCCCAGCATCGCGCGGTTGCGTGGGGCCAAGACGGGTCAGACCGCGACCAATGACTATCCGGTGTGACGGCCCAACGCAAAAATGACACTTTGCTGAAATCACCGATTCAGCTTGGCCACGAAAACCGCTAACCTGCGGGTGTGGCGAAAAAGGCAAAGAAACTCGTGCCCAAGCGCAAGAAAACCGGGCTGCGGCGCATTCGCCCGCTTCGCGTTTTGCTGCGCTTTTTCCTGCGCCTGTCGCTAATCGTGTTCGCGTTGCTGTTTTTTTGGGTGCTGACCTATTCCGCCGTGAATCCGCCAGCGACCTATTACATACTGTCCGAGAAACGCCGACTGGGTGATGTGGACCGGCTTTGGGTGCCGATCGAGTCTGTTGCGCCGGTCATGGCGCGATCTGTGGTTGCCGCCGAAGACGCCAATTTCTGCAATCACTGGGGGTTCGACATCAACGCGATACGCGCCGCTATAGAAGAGGGTGGTAACCGCGGAGCCTCGACCTTGACGCAACAGGTGGTAAAAAATGTATTTCTCTGGCACGGGCGCAACTGGTCTCGCAAGGCGCTGGAGGCGCTGCTGACCCCGATGGTCGAAGCGACATGGTCGAAGCGCCGAATCGTCGAGGTCTATCTGAACATCGCCGAGTTCGACGAGGGTGTGTTCGGAATCGAGGCCGCAAGCAGGCACTATTTCAGCGTGAGTCCCGAACGGCTGACCCCGGTGCAGGCGGCGCGACTGGCGGCTGTTCTGCCCTCGCCCAAGACCCGCTCCGCCTCCAAGCCCTCTGCCGGGCTCAGGCGGCGGGCGGCGATGATTATGGATGGCGCTGCGACGATAAATGCCGATGGTCGCGCCGACTGTTTTCAAGACTGAAACCGCAAACACGACGCGACTTCGCCCAAGTTTTGCCCGCTCTGCGTGTGAGTTTGTCGGGGACATTCATCAGCATCGGGTTTCCTATGACCGTTTTTCTACGCATTTTCTTTTTGCTGTTCTCTGCCGCAAGCTTCTCTTTGGGGATCGCTTCGTTGCCCAGCTTCTGGCCAAGTGCTGAAATCACCCAAACCCTGGTTCCAAAGCATAGCGCCGAGGTGGCAAATTTGGGCACTGATCCTGTGATCGCGCCGGAACAAGAGGCCGCTTCCGCCGCAATAGAGACTAATAGCGCGGTGCTTGAGCAGGGCATCCCGCCACAACAATCCGTGCCCGAGCCGGCGAAGTTGGCACTGGCTCAACAAGCCGAAAGCCCTGTCGAAGATGGCGACGGTTTCATATACCCCGACCACGACAATGACGTTCCCGCGCGCAGCATTCACCTCGTAACGCCGCCCGTTGCATCGCATGATGACCCTGTCTGCGCTGAAATGTGCCTGATCCTGATCGCCGCAAACGATCTGGAATGGGTGCGCATAACCACAATCGACGGCAAGGCGCATTTGATCGAAGCATCGCGCGAGAGATGTGATTTGCCGCTATGCTTGAGCGAGGTCGCGGATAAGGGAGAACCCGCAGACCGAACCCTTGAATTCGCCCCCATGCCCCAGGATGGGCCGGGTTGGGCCATGTTAGAGCCAGATGTGGCGCTAAGAATCTATGACCGTCACGGGCCATATAATGCGAATCCGGTGATTATGACAGGTGATCCCGAAGGGGCGCTTTCGCGGCGGCTGTCCGCAGCTGGACTGACCTATCTGGATTAAGGGCTGCGCCATATGCCGCTGCCCACTCGTCCTGCTTTTGACAAGGGATTGAAAAGCGGGGCTGTCCGTTGCATTGAAGGACAGTTCCTCAGCTTTAAAGGCAAAACCCTCTATGGCCCGTCTGTTCCACGTTCCGCTTTCACCATTCTGTCGCAAGGTGCGGCTAAGCCTTGCTGAAAAGCGGATCGAATGTGAACTGGTCGAAGAACGCTATTGGGAGCCGTCCCCCGATTTCCTGCGCCGCAATCCGGCCGCCAAGGTGCCGGTGCTGAAGATCGACAACATCACCATGTCCGAAAGCGCGGCGATCTGCGAGTATCTGGAGGAGGTGTATCCCGACCCCTCCTTGATGCCTCGTACGCCCGAATCCCGACTTGAAGTGCGCCGCCTTGTGGGGTGGTTCGACGATAAATTCCATGCCGAGGTCACTTCGAAACTGCTTTATGAGCGGGTGAACAAAAAGGTGATGAAGCAAGGCTTCCCTGACAGTCGGAACGTCAAGGATGGTGCAAAGGCGATCAAGTATCACTTGGATTACATGGCATGGCTGCTGGATCACCGGCGCTGGCTGGCCGGCGATGTCATGACCCTTGCCGATTTCGCCGCCGCCGCGCATTTAAGCGCGCTGGACTATATCTCGGATGTGGACTGGAACCGTTCAGACGTGGTCAAGGACTGGTATGCCAAGATCAAGTCGCGGCCAGCCTTCCGTTCGATCCTGGCCGATCAGGTGCCGGGCTTCCCGCCGCCGCAGCACTATGCCGACCTCGACTTTTGACTTGAAACAGAGACTGGTTTCGCAGGCCGAGGCCGAAGGGTTCGACGCCTGCCGGATCTGCCGCCCCTGGGACGTGCCAGAGGTGCCAGAACGGCTAAATGCGTTTCTGGATGCGGGATATCATGGCCAGATGGCATGGCTGGCCGAGCGCACTCATTGGCGCGGCAACCCCGCCGCGCTGTGGCCCGAGGCACGATCAGTCATGATGCTGGCCGAAAGCTATACGCCTGAAAGTGACCCGCTGGCCGGTTTGGCGCAGCGCGATTGCGCCAATATCTCAGTCTATGCGCGGAACAAGGATTACCACGATCTGGTCAAGAAACGGCTGAAACGGCTGGCGCGCTGGTTAATTGCCGAGGCGGGCGGCGAGGTAAAAGTATTCGTCGATACCGCACCGGTGCCGGAAAAGCCGCTCGGGCAGGCGGCCGGTCTTGGCTGGCAGGGTAAGCACACCAATCTGGTCAGCCGTAATCTGGGCAGTTGGTTTTTTATCGGGGCGGTGTTTACAACGCTGGAATTAGACACTGATCCGGCGGAAAATGATCATTGCGGCTCTTGCACCGCTTGTCAGGATATTTGCCCGACCGAAGCTTTCCCGCAACCCTACCGTCTGGATGCGCGGCGTTGCATTTCCTATCTGACAATCGAACATCACGGCCCGATGGATCAGGATCTGCGCGCGCTGATGGGCAACCGAATCTATGGATGCGATGACTGCCTTGCTGTTTGTCCGTGGAACAAGTTCGCGTCCGAGGCGCAGGAGTTGCGCTATCACGCGCGGGACGATCTTATCGCGCCCGGACTGGCGGAATTGGCCGTTTTGGACGATGCGGCGTTTCGCGCGCGCTTCTCTGGGTCGCCCATAAAGCGGATCGGGCGTGACCGGTTCGTGCGCAATGTGCTTTATGCCATCGGGAACAGCGATGAACGGGCGCTTTTGCCTGTTGCGCAGGGGCTTTGCGATGATCCCGACCCCACCGTGGCGGACGCGGCGCGTTGGGCAGTTGGGCGACTTAGGCATGAATAGAGCCTGATTTGCCATTGGTGGATCACGACGTTGATACAAAGGCTTTCCGAACCGCAGAAGCACACCATTTAATGGGCTCGACAGGACTGAGGAGGCCATACATGCCCAAATATGAACGCAAGCCTGATGTCGTTGCCGCGCTGACGCCCGAACAGCATTGGGTCACGCAGGAAAGCGGGACCGAATGTCCCGGCACCGGTGCCTATCTGAACAACAAGGCACCCGGCATCTACGTCGATATTGTCAGTGGAGAGCCGCTGTTCGCCTCGAGCGATAAGTATGAATCTGGATGCGGCTGGCCCAGCTTTACCAAGCCGATCGAACCGGCCCATGTGGCAGAACTGACCGACACCAGCCATGGTATGGTCCGGGTCGAAGTGCGGTCAACGCATGGCGATTCGCATCTGGGGCACGTCTTTCCCGACGGTCCACCAGACAGAGGTGGCCTGCGCTATTGCATCAACTCGGCCTCTTTGCGCTTCATTCCAAAGGAAGACATGGAAGCAGAAGGCTATGGCGGATATCTGGATCAATTGGAGGATATGACATGAGCGAAGAACGCGCAGTTTTGGCCGGAGGATGCTTTTGGGGCATGCAGGATCTCATCCGCAAGCTACCGGGCGTGGAATCCACCCGCGTCGGCTATACCGGCGGGGACGTGCCCAACGCCACCTACCGCGATCATGGCACCCATGCCGAGGGGATCGAGATCCTTTTCGATCCAGACCGCATCAGCTATCGCCAGCTTCTGGAGTTTTTCTTTCAGATTCACGACCCGACCACGCTGAACCGTCAGGGCAATGATCGCGGCCTTAGCTATCGTAGCGCGATCTATTTCGTCACCGATAACCAAAAGCAGGTCGCCGAAGATACGATTGCCGATGTGAACGCCTGCGGTATCTGGCCTGGTGCCGTTGTGACCGAACTGGAACCCGTTGGCGATTTCTGGGAAGCAGAGCCTGAGCACCAAGATTATCTAGAGCGTCTGCCAAATGGCTATACCTGCCATTTCCCGCGCCCCGACTGGGTGCTGCCAAAGCGCAAACAGGCCTGATCAGAGCCTGATTTCACGCAAAAAGGGCGCCCCGATCAAGGGCGCCCTTTCCCGTTTCAGATGTCGAACCAATCAGAACCGGTAAGCGGCGCGCAATTGCAGCGTGGTTGCGTCCACATCAAGACCAGTACCGTTGAAATCTTTGAATTCATGGTACAGAACTTCGCCGCCGATCGAAAAGCTCTCGTTCAGCATATGCTCATAGCCCGCGCCGACAAAGTAACCGGTATCGTCACCGGCGACATCGGTATAGGCTTGGGCGCCACCCGCGGTCACATAGACCAAGCCGGGTCCGGTATCGTAACCTGCGCGCAGTTTCAGGCGCGCGACGTTTTCAACGGCGATGCCACCTAGGGTCACATCCGCGAAGTCATAGTCGATACCGGCACCGATTACCCAGTTGCCCAGATCGTAGTCGTAACCGGCGGTAATGCCGCCGATGGCACCGTCACCACTGGCCGCGCCCAGTGTGAAATCACCATAGCCCACCTGCGCGCCGATATAACCGCCAGTCCAGTTGCCAGAGTTGACGGGGGAAGGTGTTACGATCACGGGTTCCGCCGGTGCCGGGGTGATCGTGCCAGCATGCGCAGTGGCAGCGGTGATCGCAAGGCCGGTCAATGCGCCGGTGGTCAACAAGGTCGCTTTCTTCATCATCTTCATATCAAGGTCCTTTGTTGTTTTCCACACCGCAGTTGCACTCAACGACAGCGCGCGGCTTCCGTGGAACATGTGTCGTCGTGCAAGAAAAACAAGGAACGTGGCAGAATGTTCCAACCCATCGGCGCGCGTTGGCCGTCTGTTGCATTTTTGCGCGCTGAAAATGGTCGATCCCTTGCGCAGGGTTCCGATTTAAGTCACGCATTTGAGAAATATCATGGCGCGTATTACGCGCCGTGCATCCATTTGCGAAATATCATGGCGCGTATTACGCGCCGTGCATCGCGCGAAAGGCCGAAAATGAACCCGATTAAAGGCATCCTGTTCAAGTTGGGTGCGGTGGCAATGTTCATTGTCATGGCGTCCCTGATCAAGGTAACCGCCCCGCATGTGCCTGCGGGGGAGGCGGTGTTTTTCCGCTCGGCCCTAGCGATTCCGATCATTGTTGGCTGGCTGTGGATGCGTGGCGATCTGAAGACGGGTTTTCAGGTCAAATCGCCGATGGCGCATTTCTGGCGCGGTGCGGTGGGCACGGCGGCCATGGGCTGCATGTTTGCCAGCCTCGGGTTGCTGCCCCTGCCCGAAGTGACCGCCATCGGCTATGCCGCACCTCTGCTTGTCGTCGTATTGGCCGCAATGTTCCTTGGTGAGGAAGTCCGTGCTTTTCGCCTTTTTGCGGTGGGTTTGGGTCTGTTGGGTGTGATCATCGTGCTGGAACCGCGGCTGACCTTGTTCTCCGGCTCCTCGGTTCAAACGACGCAGGCATTGGGTGCCGTGATCGCGTTGATGGGCGCGCTGTTCGCGTCGATTGCGCAAATTCATGTTCGCCGGATGGTGCAGTTCGAACAGACCTCGGCCATCGTGTTCTTCTTTTCGCTGACCTCGACCCTTCTAAGCCTGCTGACCATCCCCTTTGGCTGGGTCATGCCAACCGGACAAGAGGCTGCGCTACTGATCACCGCTGGGTTGTTGGGCGGAATGGGGCAGATATTCCTGACCTCGGCCTATCGGTTCGCCGACGCCAGCGTGGTTGCGCCTTTCGACTATGCCTCGATGCTGGCGGCGATCGGGATCGGCTACTTCGTGTTTCATGAAGTGCCGACCCAGCAAATGCTGCTGGGCGCGGGGCTGGTTGTTTTTGCCGGCGTGCTGATCATCTGGCGGGAGCATCGGCTGGGGTTGGAACGTCGCCGCGCGCGAAAAAGCATGACGCCGCAGGGTTAGGCTCTATTCCAGCGAAATTCAGCCAAGATTGTCTTTTATGCTCATTGCTAGGTAGCCCAGCGGCAAAAGCATCCGCCGGTGTCTGCCCAACGGATAGCGGCGTGGCGATTGTTGCATCACCGCCGGATAGGTCCGCGTCGGGGTGTTGTCGCGGGCCAAATCGGCAAGGATCGCCCCCGCATAGCTGCCCATCGCCACCCCGTTGCCATGGTAGGAGAAGCCAGCAAACGCGCCTGGCATGTCAGGGACTGGACCGACAAAAGGTATTTCGGATCGATTGACGGACAGGAATCCGTGCCAGCCATAGGGCGTTTCCACATGGGCAAGGCTGGGGAAGTGCCGCTCGAAATGCTGGCGGGTGTCGGCCATGGTGCGCGCATCGGATTGCGGCGAGGACAGAACGCCGCCACGGCGTCCGAACATCATCCGCCCACAGGGCATCAGCCTGAAATAATAGAGCAGGTTGCGCGTGTTGTACGCCATCTGGGACGAGGTCCAGCCGCTTTGCCCAATCTCGTCGGGGCTGAGGGGGCGCGTCACCAGAACGCTGGATTGAACCGGCATGAAGCGTCCCGCCATCCAGGGTGGAAGATCTTCCGACCCATAGCCGTTGGTGGCAAAGATCACCTTGTGCGCGAGAACTTGCCCCTGTGCCGTTTCCAAACGGAATAGAGCCTTTTCACGGCCGATCCGCTGTACTGGCGAAAACCCGTGAATCCGCGCACCGGCTCCTTGTGCGGCGCGCAACAGCCCCAACACGTATTTCCGCGGGTTCAGTGCAAAACCAATGGGGATGGAAAGCCCGCCATGATAAGGCCCAGCCATGCCAAGCCGTTCCAAGTCGGCGCGATCATGCAGTTGCGCATCAACCCCGTAATCAGTGCGAATACTTGCCAGTTCGGATTCCAGCCCGCGCATGGCCCGTGGGGAATGGGCAAGTATGGTTTCTCCGTCTGAATGAGTGTCGGCCTTGATCCCTTCGGCTGTCAGCAGATCGGCGACATGCGCGACGGCCAGCCGTTCGACCTGCCGCCACTCGCGCCGCCCTTGTTCGCCCACGGCACGTTCCAAGGCGTCATTGTCGAGATTGGCCCCGCCCAGACAGCAGAACCCCCCGTTACGCCCGCTGGCCCCCCATCCGGGAAACTGCGATTCCAGCAAAAGCACATCTACACCGGCATGGGCAAGGTTCAGCGCGGCGTTCAGCCCGGTATAGCCGCCGCCGATCACGGCAACCTCGGCCCGCGTTTCGCCTTGCAGCGGCGGGCAATCCAGCTGCCAATCAGGGACTGTTTCGGCCCAATAGCAGGTATTTAATGGCTCAGGCCCATAGGCGTGATCGGACAGAACGCGGAGGGGCAGCGTCATGCGCGTCCGGCCGCTTGTTCTTCATTGCGGCGCTTCACGGCGGCGCGTTTCGACACGAGCGATGCGGTGATGACCCCGACCGCGACGATGGTGATCATGATCGTGGACAGCGCATTGATTTCGGGTGAAACGCCAAGCCGTACGGCCGAGAAAACCTTGATCGGCAGGGTCGTGGCCGAGGGGCCAGCGGTAAAGCTGGCGATCACCAGATCGTCCAGCGACAGGGTAAAGGCCAGCAGCCAGCCGGAAATCACCGCGGGCGCGATGATCGGCAGGGTGACAAGCAAGAACGCCTCCAACCGCGAGCAGCCAAGGTCAAGCGCGGCCTCTTCCAGCGAGTCGTCAAAGGTGACCAACCGCGAGGAGACAACCACCGAAACGTAGCACATCGAAAAGGTCGTATGCGCCAGAACGATGGTCAGCACGCCGCGATCCAGCCCGATTCCGATGAACAAAAGCAGCAGCGACAGGCCGGTGATCACTTCGGGCATGACAAGCGGGGCATAGATCATTCCGGAAAACAGTGTCCGCCCCGGAAACCGCCCCGCCCGCACCAGCACAAGCGCCGCCATTGTGCCCAGCACGGTCGCCAGCGTCGAAGAGGCCACGGCAACTTTCGCCGTGACCCAGGCCGCGTCCAGGAACGCCTCGTTCCGCATCAATTCGCCATACCACTTGGTCGAAAAACCGGCCCAGATCGTCACCAGTTTCGATGCGTTGAACGAAAAAATCACAAGGATCAGCATCGGCAGATAAAGGAAAACGAATCCAAGCGTCAGCGAGGTCGCGTTGAACCATGACATGCGCCTCATTGGCCGGCCTCCCGCTCTTTTTGCTGGTTGCGCTGGAATAGCACGATGGGAATGATCAGGATCAGCAGAAGTACTACGGCGACGGCGCTGGCGACGGGCCAGTCGCGGTTGTTGAAGAATTCTTCATAGAGGACTTTGCCGATCATAAGTGTCTCTGATCCGCCCAAAAGCGAGGGAATCACGAATTCCCCAAGCGCCGGGATGAAGACCAGGAAACAGCCGGCAATCATGCCGGAGCGCGACAGGGGAAAGGTAACAAGCCAGAAGGCAGTGAACCGAGAGCAGCCCAGATCCTCGGCCGCTTCCAGAAGCGATCCGTCCAGTTTGTCCAGCGCCGCATAGATCGGCAGGATCATGAAGGGCAGGTAGGTGTAGACGATGCCGATATAGACTGCGACCGGCGTGTTCAGGATCATCAGGGGTTCCGAAATCAGACCCAAACCCAGCAGAAACTGGTTCAGATACCCTTCGGTCGAAAGGATGCCCATCCACGAATAGACCCGGATCAGGAAGCTGGTCGAAAACGGTAGGATCACCAGCATCATCATCGCGGGGCGCCATTCTTCGGGGGCTTTGGCCATGCCATAGGCCATGGGATAACCCACCATCAGCGTCAGCAGGGTCGAGATGACGGCGATCTTCAGCGAGGAAAGATAGGCTTTCCAATACAGGTCGTCAGTCGTCAGCCAGATGAAGTTTTCGAAATCCAGCCCGCCAAAGAAATCCTTGATCCCTTGCCAGCCGGCGCTCAGGTCAAGCTGCGGCGCATAGGGCGGGCGCGCCAGGGCCAGATCGGACAGGCTGATTTTCAGCACGATCAGGAATGGCACAAAGAACAGCAGAACCAGCCACGTATAAGGCAGCGCGATGAGAGCGAACTTACGCATCCCTCAACCCTCCAGCAGGACGGCGGCGGTGTCGGTCCAGGATACCCAGACCTCGTCCTCCCAAGTGTAGGAACGGCGCGACAGGCGGCGTGTGTTGGCGGTCTGCGCCTTGATCATCTGCCCGCCTTCCAGTTCGACGTGATAGGTCGAAAGGTTGCCAAGATAGGCGATGTCGATGATCCTGCCTTTGACGGCATTGGTCACACCACTGGGCTGTTCCGCCGAAATAGAGACTTTTTCAGGCCGAATCGCCAGCGCCACGGAGGCACCGTTCGTGGGGCTGAATCCATCGCCTTCGCGTTTGGAATGTAGCGGCGCGCGTCCTTCGGCCCACGCGATGTCATATCCGTCACCTGCCTTCAAAGCGGTGCCTTGGATGATGTTCACATCACCGATGAAGTCCGCGACATAGACAGACGACGGCGCCTCGTAGATATCGGCAGGGGTGGCGACCTGAATGATGCGCCCCTCGTCCATCACGGCCACGCGGCTGGCGACGGTCATCGCTTCTTCCTGGTCGTGGGTCACGATCACGAAGGTGGTGCCGGTTTTTTCCTGAATGTCCATCAGCTCGAACTGGGTTTCCTGCCGCAGTTTCTTGTCTAACGCGCCCAGTGGTTCATCAAGCAGCAGCAGTTTCGGTGCTTTCGCAAGGGAACGGGCCAAGGCGACCCGTTGCCGTTGGCCGCCGGAAATCTGGTGCGGCTTGCGCTTGGCGAACTTGGCCAGACGGGTCAGGCGCAGCATCTCCTCAACGCGGGCGTTCAATTGATCCTTGGGTATGCCTTCACGTTTCAGGCCAAAGGCAATATTTTCCCAGACGGTCAGGTGGGGAAACAGCGCGTAGGACTGGAACATCATGTTCACGGGGCGCTCGTTCGGGGGAATGGCCCGCATGTCCTTGCCGCCGATCAGGATCTGCCCCTCGGTCGGTTGTTCAAACCCGGCCAGTATTCGCATCATCGTGGTCTTGCCACAGCCCGATGGCCCCAGCAGGGCAAAGAATTCCTTGGCGTAGATATCAAGCGTCTGATTGTCGATCGCGGTGAAATCACCGAACCGCTTGGTGACACCCTTGAACTGGATCAAGGGCTTTTCGTCGGGGTTCAGCCAAGGGGCGAATACGTGCTGCTCCAATGTGCGACTCCTGCCGGATTAGAGACGAAATTCGGGACGAAAACGGCCCGCGACATCGGTGTCGCGGGCCGGATAGCAGGGCCTTAGGTGCCCGATTTGATCTTGGTCCACAGGCGAGTCACGATCCGCTGCACCTTGGGGTCATAGGGCGTAACGGTATACAGGTTCTCGACCGTCGCATCCGAGGGGTAGATCGCCGGATCGCCGATCACGTCCTCTTCCAGGAATTCCTGCGATGCTTTGTTGCCGTTGGCGTAATAGACATAGTTCGACGCCGCGGCCATGTTCTGCGCGTCCATGATGAAGTTCAGGAACGTGTGCGCGCCTTCGGGGTTGGGCGCATCAACCGGAATCGCCATCTGGTCGAACCACATCAGCGCGCCCTCTTTCGGCGCGCTATAAGCGATTTCGACACCGTTCTCGGCCTCGGCCGCGCGGTCACGCGATTGCAGGATGTCTCCGGACCAACCGAAGGCAACACAGATGTCACCATTCGCCAGCGCGTTGATATATTCGGAAGAGTTGAATTTCTGAATATAGGGACGCACACCCATCAGCACGGCCTCGGCCTTGGCGATCACCTCGGGGTCGTGGCTATCAGGATTCTCGCCGATATATTTCAGCGCGGCGGGGATCATCTCGGTCGGGGCGTCAAGGAAATGCACGCCGCAATCGGCCAGTTTTTCCATGTTGGCCGGATCGAACACCAGCGCCAGGCTGTCGATCGGGGCGTCCTCGCCCAAGGCTTCGGTCACCTTGCCGACATTCGCGCCAATCCCGGTGGTGCCCCACATGTAGTTGATCGAATAGGCGTTGCCGGGGTCGTATTGCGCGGTGCGCTCGGCGATCTTGTCCCACAGGTTCACGCTGTTGGGCAGTTTGGACATATCCAGTTTCTGGAACGCGCCGGCCTGGATCTGACGTTGCAGGAAGGTGCCGGTGGGCACCACCACGTCATAGCCCGACCCGCTGGCCAGCATCTTGGTTTCCAGAACCTCGTTGCTGTCGAACACGTCATAGATCAGGTCGATGCCGGTCTCTTCCTCGAACTTGGTCAGCAGGTCCTCGTCGATATAGTCGGACCAGTTGTAAACGCGCACCTCTTCGGCAAAGGCCGCGGTAGTTCCGAGCGCAATGGCAGCGACGGTGTTCATCAGCTTGGTTTTCATTTTGATCTCCCCGTGGATGCCCAAGTTGTTTGGGCGTGGTTATTGGTCAATATGATCAAGTTTTGGACCATCTGGCAACAAACCATTGTTTTCACGCCCTCCGAAAACTGGCAAGGTGGTCAAAGATGATGCGAAACAATGCGGATCAAGCGAGGATTGGCACCATGCCGGCAGATGGCGATATGCACCGCAGCGAAGGGGCCCAGCCCGAGGACGCATCCCTGCCCACGCATGAACGGGTGTATCGCCGCCTGCGCAATTTGATTCTATGGGGCGAGATCGCGCCGGGCCAACCCGTCACCATTCAGGGCCTGACCGAGCGTTTGGATGCAGGAATGACACCTGTGCGCGAGGCAATCCGCCGACTGATCGCAGAGGGGGCTTTGGACTTTCAGGGAAACCGCCGCGTGTCGGTACCCGAATTGACCGCCGCACATCTGGACGAGCTGATTTACGCTCGAAAAGCCCTTGATTCGAGACTGACAGAGATGGCTTTCAGTCATATCACGGCGTCCGATATCGAAGGGCTGGAGGAGATTGACGCCGCCCTTGATCGCGCCATCGCGGCGGGGGATATCCGTGGCTATCTGGACCTGAACCACCGATTTCATTCGCGGATTTACACGCTGGCCCGCGCTTCGATTCTGACGGACTTGGCAGAGGGGCTTTGGCTTCGTTTCGGGCCGTCGCTCAGGGTGGTGTGCGGACGGGTCGGAACGCAGAATCTGCCGGATCTGCACAAACAGGCTATCGCAGCCTTGCGGCGCGGCGATCCGACCGGGGCTGCGCATGCAATGGAACAGGACGTGGTGCAGGGGATGGAAGTCGTGCGCACGGCACTGTCGACAGGCTGAATCATGGCCGAAGTGGCGTTTGATTCGATTGACATGGCCTGATTTGATCATATTCTGATGGAAGGCCCGAACCGCGGGCGCTTCTTTTCCTCCAGACATATGAGGCTCCCCATGGTCCAGATCACGAATCACATGCCCACCGCTGAATTACAGGCGCTGGATGCCGCCCATCACATGCACCCCTTCACCACGCAAAGCGAGTTGGCGGAGCGCGGTGCCCGCGTCATCACCCGGGCCGAAGGCTCGTTCATTTTCGACAGCGAGGGGAACAAGATCCTTGATGGCATGGCCGGGCTTTGGTGCGTGAACATCGGCTATGGTCGCCAGGAACTGGTCGATGCGGCGACCCGTCAGATGGCCGAACTGCCCTATTACAACACCTTCTTCATGACGACCCATGTGCCCGCGATTGCTCTGTCGGCCAAGCTGGCCGAACTGGCGCCGGACCACCTGAACCATGTGTTCTATTCCTCCTCTGGGTCCGAAGCGAACGATACGAACATTCGCTTGGTGCGGACCTATTGGGCGGAAAAGGGTAAGCCGTCGAAATCCATCATCATCAGCCGAAAGAATGCCTATCACGGCTCGACCCTTGGGGGCGCGTCGCTGGGTGGTATGGGCGGGATGCATGCGCAGGGCGGGTTGCCGATTCCCGACATTTACCACATCGACCAGCCGAACTGGTGGGCCGAAGGAGGCGACACTGATCCTGCGGAATTCGGGTTGGAACGCGCGCGCCAGCTGGAAAAGGCCATTCTGGAGCTGGGCGAAGATCGCGTTGCCGCCTTCATCGCTGAACCCGTTCAGGGCGCGGGCGGCGTTATAGTTCCGCCTGCGACCTACTGGCCGGAAATCCAGCGCATCTGCGACAAATACGAAATCCTGCTGATCGCGGACGAGGTGATTTGCGGTTTTGGGCGCACTGGAAACTGGTTCGGGTCTGAGACCGTCGGCTGGAAGCCCGATATAATGACCATCGCCAAGGGGCTTTCCTCTGGCTACCAGCCGATCGGCGGATCGATCGTGTCGGACGAGATTGCCAAAGTGATCGGCAATTGCGAATTCAACCACGGCTACACTTATCACGCCCACCCCGTCGCCGCCGCCGTCGCGCTGGAAAACCTGCGGATTCTTGACGAAGAAGGCATTGTTACCCGTGTCAGAGACGAAACAGGCCCCTACTTAGCCAAGAAATGGGCGGAGATGGCCGAACACCCTATGGTGGGCGAGGCGCAGATCGTCGGCATGATGGGGTCGCTTGCGCTGACCCCGAACAAGGCCACCCGTGCCGCGTTCAAGGCCGACGCCGGAACCGTGGGCTACCTGTGCCGCGAACGGTGCTTTGCCAACAATCTGGTGATGCGCCATGTCGGGGATCGTATGATCATTTCGCCGCCTCTGACCATGACACTAGAAGAGGTCGATCTGCTGATCGAGCGTGCTTGGAAATCACTGGACGAAGGCATGGCCGAAGCCAAGAAGCAGGGTCTTTGGGAAGAGGGTTGACCCATCCCGCAGGCGAAGGTGCCGGTTACGCCGACACTTTCGTCAGCAGCCCTTTCAGCATTGTTAGACACTGATCCATCTGGTCAAGGCTGACAAATTCGTCGGCCTTGTGCGCCTGTTCTATGCTGCCTGGCCCGCAAACGACCACATCCATTCCGATTTCCTGAAACAATCCGGCCTCGGTGCCGAAGGGCACCACGTCGGCCCCGTTCGCGCCGGTCAGGGCACTTACCAAGTCGCGGGCGGCGTTCGCCTCCATCGGTTCCAGCCCCGCGACCTCTCCGATCACTTCGGTCACGATCTCGGCTTGCGGATGGACCGCGCGCATTTTCGGCAGCAGTTCGCCATCAACATAGTCGCGCAGCGCGGTCTTGACGAAATCTGCATCTCCCGCCTGAACCGGGCGCATTTCCCATTCCAACTCGGCGCGGCTGGCGATCACGTTATGGGCCACGCCGCCGGACAGACGCCCGATATTGATTGTCGTCCAAGGCGGCTGGAATCGAGACTGTTCCGGCGCCAAACTGATCAAATCCTCGCGCAGCGCAATCAGGCGGCTGATATAGGCTACGGCATATTCCACTGCATTCACGCCAGCGTCCGGGTCCGATCCGTGCCCTTCAAGCCCTTGAAAGCTGACAGTGTATTCGCAGCAGCCCTTGTGCCCTTCGATGATCCGCATCGAGGTCGGCTCGCCAATAATAGCGATGCCCGGTTTGATGCCACGCTTCACCAGTTCTGGAACCAGCGCGCGGGCGCCAAGGCAGCCGACTTCTTCGTCATGGGTAAAGCAGAAATGCACGGGGCGTGTCAGGTTGGCGGCGGCAAAGGCGGGGGCCATGGCCAGCGTGCAGGCGATGAAGCCCTTCATGTCGCAAGTGCCGCGCCCGAACAGCTTGCCGTCACCCTCAACCATCTCGAACGGATCGGTCGTCCAGGGTTGCTCGTCCACGGGAACAACATCGGAATGGCCCGACAGGACGATACCGCCGTCGCCATCTGGCCCTAGCGTGGCAAAAATGTTGGCTTTAGACCCTGTTTCATCGTGAAACAGTTCGACCCGCGCGCCAAGTTCGCCCATGAAATGGGCGATATGGACGATCAGTTCCAGATTGCTTTCCGTCGAAACCGTCGGAAAGGCGATCAAATCGCGCAGGTGCTCCTGCGCCGTCTTCAGGTCGGTCATGCAGCGACGATACCGGAAAGCTCGTTTTTGACAAACAGTTGGCGGGGGCGGTCGCAGAACGGCTCTGCCGCACCAGATGCGGTGATCAGCACGGGTTCGGTGATTTCCAGCCCCCATTCTGGCGTCCAGAGGCCGGGCATGAAGTGGAAGCACATGCCGGGTTCCAGCACGGTTTCGTCCACGTCGCGCAAGGAAACGGTGCGTTCGCCCCAGTCGGGCGGGTAGGAAAGGCCAATCGAATAGCCGCAGCGCGCGCCGCGTTCGATGCCCGCGCGTTCCAGCGGACCGGCCAGCGCACGGGAAATGTCGCCCGCCACGTTGCCGGCGCGAGCAGCGTCAAGCCCGGCTTCCAGCCCTTCGATCAGGGCTGATTCGGCGCGCTTTGCCTCGTCCGGCGGGGTGCCCAGCCAGACGGTGCGGCAGAAGGGGGTGTGATAGCGGCGATAGACGCCCGCCAGTTCAAAGAAGGTGCATTGCCCGTTTTCCATGGGTGCGCCATCCCATGTCAGGTGCGGGGCGGATGCATCGCGGCCCGAGGGGCACATCGGCACGATGGCCGGATAATCGCCCCAGTCGCCATCGACGCCGGTCAGCGCATCGCGGTAAATCTCGGCCACCAGATCGGCCTTGCGCAGGCCGGGGCGGGCACGTTCGAATGCGCCATCGACCATCTTTTCGGCGATCCGCGCGGCCTTGCGCATAAACACAAGTTCCTCGTCGGATTTCACGGCACGTTGCCAGTTCACCAGCGCGGTCGCATCCAGCAGCGTGGCGCGGGGCAGTTCCGACACCAGCGTTAGGTGCGCCTTGGCCGAATAATAATAGTTCTCCAGCTCGACACCGACCCGGGCCGCTTCCAGCCCCAGATCGCAAAGAATCTCTGCCAGGTGCTGCATTGGGTGGCGTTCGGTCGATTGCACGTATTCATCGCCATAGGGACGAATGCTGGTTTCGGAAATCCAAGCGGTGCGTCGCGCGCCGTTGGCATCCATGTTGCGGCCCCACCAGATCGGCTCTCCCTCCATGGTCAGGACAACTCCCTGATGCACATAAAAGGTCCAGCCGTCATATCCGGTCAGCCACGCCATGTTGGACGGATCTTCGATAAAGATCGCATCAAGACCACGCTGGGCCATTGCCTGACGCACCTTGGCGATGCGACGGTCATATTCTTGCTGCGAGAACGGGATCGAGGGTGCGCTCATCGAGAATACTCCTGTCGGGTAACTTGACCATCCCCGCATGTTTCAGGGCGCGCGCTCTATCCCAAAACCGAACAAACCTTGGCAGTTTCGCGACATTTTCCCAATCATTGACTGAAAGTGAGGCGGTGCGCGCAAAAAACAGGCAAAGGAACCTTGCCTTCGAATCGACCTCGCCACGCCTTGTGGGTGCGGATTTTTGGACTAATTCGTCCCAAAGAGGCAAAGATCACGCCAGATTCGCAGTCTTTATTCCTGTTTGCCTATTTTCCGTGAGGCGAAATGCCCGTCAATGTCGCTTTCTGCCGGAATGTGCCGCGAACTGGTTGCAAGACCGCCGACAAACCGTTTTAGTTTTGAGCATACAAAGTCAGGAACGTCAGATTCCGACATAAAAACACGGGGAGCCAGTTTTGGCATCAGACTCTACAAACGACGCTTTCGTCGTCTTTGATCGCGTTCAGAAAAGCTACGACGGCGAAACGCTTGTCGTGAAAGATCTTAACCTCTCTTTGCCAAAGGGCGAGTTCCTGACAATGCTCGGGCCGTCGGGGTCGGGCAAGACAACCTGCCTTATGATGCTGGCAGGATTCGAGACAGCCACCCATGGCGAGATATTGCTGGACGGTAAACCCATCAACAACATCCCGCCGCACAAGCGCGGCATCGGCATGGTGTTCCAGAACTACGCGCTGTTCCCGCATATGACGGTGGCAGAGAACCTCGCCTTCCCGCTGGAAGTCCGCAAAATGGGCAAATCCGAGCGGGAGGCCAAGGTGAAGCGTGCGCTGGACATGGTGCAGATGGGCGAATTCGGCGGTCGTCGGCCGGCGCAATTGTCCGGCGGTCAGCAGCAGCGGATCGCTTTGGCGCGGGCGCTGGTGTTCGAACCGGAACTCGTTCTGATGGATGAACCCCTTGGCGCGCTGGACAAGCAGCTGCGTGAACACATGCAGTTCGAAATCACCTCAATCGCGCACAACCTTGGGATCACCACGGTTTACGTGACGCACGACCAGACCGAGGCGCTGACCATGTCGGACCGCGTTGCTGTGTTCGAAGATGGCCGCATTCAACAGCTGGCCCCGCCGGACGAGCTGTATGAAGCGCCGCAAAACTCTTTCGTTGCCCAGTTCATCGGCGAGAACAACACGCTGGAAGGCGTAGTCGAGACGATCTCGAACGGGGAATGCACCGTGCGTGTCGCCGACGGGTCGCTGATCGACGCAAAGCCGGTGAACGTCACGAAACCGGGGGAAAAGACCCTTATCTCGATCCGCCCCGAGCGCGTCGAGATGGGCAAAAGCCGTCTGCACCCCGATGCCCACACATTGAAGGCCGAAGTGCTGGAATTCATCTACATGGGCGATATCTTTAGAACCAGGCTGCGTGTCGCGGGGCGTGACGATTTCGTCATCAAGACCCGTAACGCGCCTGATCAGAAACGCCTCAAGCCCGGCGAGCAAATCGAAATCGGTTGGCTGGCAGAGGATGCGCGCGCGCTCGACGCGTGACACACTGAACAGCCTACCCGCACCGCTGTTGGCGTGGGTAGGCAAGGCAGGGCCGCCGGCCGGAGCGCCTCGTCCGAAATCAAGAAATCCGAGCCACTCAACACTCAGGGAGTTCCATAATGAAACTTAAGAGAACTTTACTCGCCACTTCCGTTCTGACCGTTGCTACGGCAGGCATAGTGGGAGCAGAAAGCCACGGCGGCATGGCCGATTCCATGACCCTAGTGTCCTGGGGCGGTGCATACCAGTCGTCGCAACACAATGCCTATGTCGAACCCTATCTGGCCGCCAATCCCGGCGTGTCCGCAATTTGGGACGAATCCTCGAACGAGGCCGTTGCCAAACTGCGCGCCATGAATGAAGCCGGTAACGTGACCTGGGATCTGGTCGACGTTGTGGCATCCGACGCAATGCGCCTGTGCGACGAAGGCCTGGCGATGGAAATCGACCCCGAAGCTGATCTGGCCGCTGCGCCCGACGGCACTTCGGCCGAGGACGACTTTGGCGATCTGCTGGTCAACGACTGCTTCATCCCGCAAATCGTCTATTCGACCACTTTCGGCTACCGCACCGACTTGGTGGGCGACACCCCGCCGACAGATATCTGCGCCGTGTTCGATCTGGAAAACTATCCCGGCAAGCGTAGCCTGGAAAAGCGTCCGATCAACAACATGGAGTGGGCGCTGCTCTGTGACGGCGTGGCCAAAGAAGAAGTCTACAACGTATTGGAGACCGACGAAGGTCAGGCGCAGGCTCTTGCCAAGCTCGACACCATCAAGGACCAGGTGGTCTGGTGGTCGGCCGGTGCCGATACGCCCCAGCTGCTGGCAGATGGCGAAGTCATCATGGGTTCGACCTATAACGGTCGCCTGTTCAGCCTGATCGAAGAGCAGGACCAGCCCGTCGCCATGTTGTGGGACGCGCAGGTGTTCGACCTTGACGGTTGGATCATTCCCGCCGGTCTGCCCGCTGATCGTCTGGCCCGTGTGAAGGACTTCCTGAAGTTCGCCACCGACACCCAGCGTTTGGCTGACCAAGCGAAATACATCTCCTACGGTCCTGCGCGCGCCTCCTCGGCACCGCTGGTCGGCAAGCACGCCGAACTGGGCATCGAGATGGCACCGCACATGCCGACCGATCCGGCAAACGCCAAGAACACGTTCCTGTATAACTACGAGTTCTGGGCTGACTATCGTGACGATCTGGATGCAAAGTTCCAGACGTGGCTGGCCAAGTAATAGGGGCGATTATCGTCTCTGATCCGGCCGATCCGGCCTGATCGCTCAAAACAGGAGGGGCCCGTGTGGGCCTCTCCACCCCAGCCCCGCCAAGAGGGCGAAAAAGGAACAGGGAACCCCATGTCCGACGCGACCACTGCCGACACTGCAAAGAATCCGTCACGTCCCGAAGCGGTGCTTGCCGCCGACGGCACGCCGCTGAAAAAATCGCTGAACCGCGCCTTGCGCCGTCAGAAAATTCGCGCGCTGATGTTGATTGCGCCGCTTCTGCTTTTCGTTCTGATCAGCTTTGTCGCGCCAATCGGTGACATGCTGTTCCGATCTGTCGAGAACCAGATCGTGAGCGAAACGCTGCCGCGCACCGTTGTCGCTCTAAAAGAATGGGACGAGGCCAGCGGCGAGCCGCCCTCAGAACAGGTGTATCAGGCGCTTTACCGCGATATGTTCATTTCGGTCGAACGCAAGGAACACACGCGCGTTGGGCAGCGTCTGAACTATGAAACTACCGGCATTTCGTCGCTTTTCCGCAAATCCGGGCGCAAGATGGACGATATCGCCGAACCATACGAGGATCTGATCCTTGATGTGGACAAGGGGTGGAAGACACCAGAACGTTGGGCCACGCTTTATGACAGCGCAGGCACGTCGCTGCCGGCCTTCACCTCGGCCTACGAAGCCTTCGTCGAAACCATGACGGAAGACGGCAAAGACCCCGCGACAACGAAACCGTGGGAGATGTTCTACTCCGAACTCTACGATGACATCGCGACTGGCGATGCCGCTGGCTATAACGGGCCGCTGTCTGCCGAACTGGCCGCGGTCACCAATGCCGTGCAGGGATTTGCCGCGCCCTCTTTCGCCGACGCCTTTACCGAGATCGAAGAGGATTGGGCCGATCACGAGGTCTGGGGCACGATCAAGGTCTACGCGCCGCGCTTTACCCCCGGTTACTTCCTGACCTCTATCGACATGCAGCTTGGTCCCGACGGGATCGAGGCGCAGCCTGAAGAAAAACAGATCTACATAACCCTCTTCAAGCGCACGCTGATCATGTCGCTGGTGATCACCGGGTCTTGCATCTTGCTGGGCTATCCGGTGGCCTGGCTGCTGGCGAACTTGCCGATGCGTGTCTCTAATCTTTTGATGATCCTTGTGCTTTTGCCCTTCTGGACCTCGCTTCTGGTGCGGACCTCTGCGTGGAAAGTGCTGCTGCAGCAACAGGGCGTGATCAACGATCTGCTGGTCTGGATCGGGCTTATTTCCGACGAGGGCAGGCTGGTAATGATCAACAACGCCACCGGCACGATCATCGCCATGACCCACATTCTGCTGCCGTTTATGATTCTGCCGCTCTATTCCGTGATGCAGACGATCCCGCCAACCTACCTGCGGGCCGCTAAATCGCTTGGCGCAACCAACTGGACGGCGTTCTGGCGCGTGTATTTCCCGCAATCGGTGCCGGGCATCGGCGCGGGGTCGATCCTCGTGTTCATCCTGTCCATCGGCTACTATATCACCCCGGAAATCGTGGGCGGCACCAAGGGTGTCTTCATCTCGAACCGGATCGCGTATCACATCTCCAGCTCGCTCAATTGGGGTCTCGCGGCCGCTCTTGGTTCGATCCTGCTGGCGGTCGTGCTGCTCCTCTATTGGGCCTATGACAAGATCGTGGGCATCGACAACGTGAAGCTGGGATAAAATAACATGAGCCAACTTCCCCCCTATGCCACCGTCGGCCAACGTGCCTGGTATTACGGTTTCCGTGTGATCTGCGCGTTTATCTTCTTCTTCTTGATTGCGCCGATCCTTGTAATCATCCCGCTATCCTTCAACGCCGAGAACTTCTTTACCTACACGCCGGGAATGTTGCGCCTCGATCCAGAGGCGTATTCCTTGAAACACTACCGTGACTTCCTGACCAACCCAGAATGGACGAGCGCGGTGTGGAACTCGGTGCGGATTGCACCCATGGCCACGCTGCTATCCGTGTCACTGGGCACGCTGGCGGCCGTTGGCCTGTCGCAATCCCACGTTCCGGGGCGGCGGGCAATCATGGCGATCCTGATTTCGCCGATGATCGTGCCGCTGATCATCTCGGCCACGGGGATGTATTTCTTCTACTCGAAGATCAACATCGTCGGCACCTATTGGGGCGTGGTTCTGGCCCATACCGTGTTGGGCATTCCCTTTGTCATCATCACGGTGACGGCGACGCTGGTTGGTTTTGACAAATCCCTGACCCGCGCCGCGGCGAACATGGGGGCGGATCCGGTCACAACCTTCTTCCGCGTGCAGATGCCGCTGATCCTGCCGGGTGTGATTTCGGGGGGCCTGTTTGCGTTTATCACCTCGTTCGACGAGGTGGTCGTGGTGCTGTTCATTGGTTCTGCCGAATTGCAGACCTTGCCTTGGCAAATGTTCACCGGCCTGCGCGAGCAGATTTCGCCCACCATCCTGGCAGCCGCAACGATCCTTGTTGCGATCTCGATCGGCTTGCTGACCACGGTCGAAATCCTGCGCCGCCGCTCTGAACGCCTGCGCGGGATGAGCCCCGGTTGATGGACCTGCTGGACAAGACCTGCGTCGTCACAGGTGGCGCGCAGGGCATCGGACGGGCATTGGTGCAAGCATTGAAGGCGCGAGGCGCGCGTGTCGCCTCCGCCGATGTGATTGCCACCGATGTGCCCGAGGCCGATCTGGCCCTGACCTGCGACGTATCCGACCGCGATCAGGTCACCGCCATGCTGCTGCATGTCGAGCGGGAATTGGGGCCGATCAACCTGATGTGTTCCAATGCCGGTATCGGTGGCGCCTTTGACGAGACATATGAAAATATCGCCTTTGCCGATGTCGAGGATTGGAGCCGCGCTTGGGGTGTGAATGTCATGGCCCATGTCCATGCAGCGCATTTCCTAATCCCGCGGATGAAAGCGCGCGGGGGCGGATATTTCCTGCACACCGTGTCTGCCGCCGGCCTGCTGAGCCAGATCGGATCCAGTGTCTATTCCACCACGAAACACGCTGCCATCGGCTTTGCCGAAAGCCTTGCTATCGGCCATCGCGACGATGGTATCCGCGTGTCTGTCCTGTGCCCGCAAGGGGTGGCGACCCCGATGCTGGAAGGGATGCCCGAAGGCCCGCAAGCCGGTGACGGGCTGCTGACCCCCGAAGCCGTGGCGGAGACTGCACTGAAAGGGATCGACGAAGAGCGATTCCTGATCTTGCCACACCCGCAGGTCGCCGATTACATGCGCATGAAGCTGGACAACTACGACCGTTGGCTGGGCGGAATGGCCAAGCTGCAACGGCAGTTCAAACCCTCCTGACCGCAGTGCCGACCGACGGTTCGGGAGCCTCCGGCGGGAGTATTTTTGGCAAAATGAAAGCAGGACCGCGCATGAGCGACGAGATCGACCACAAGACGAAAATGCAGGAAATGCAAAAGGCCCAGAACGCCAAGGTGGCAGAGGCCGTTGACCCGGATCGCGGGTTGATCCTGGTGCATACCGGCAATGGGAAGGGCAAAAGCTCCTCTGCGTTCGGTGTGCTGGTGCGTGCGCTTGGCTGGAAGCAGACCGTTGGCGTGGTGCAGTTCATCAAGGGCAAGTGGATCACCGGTGAGCGGCAGTTTTTCGAACGACTGGGCGGTGTCGATTGGCACACCATGGGCGAGGGTTTCACTTGGGACACGCAGGACCGCGACCGTGACATCGCCGCCGCCAAGGCGGCCTTCGGCAAGGCGCGCGAGATGATGGAAAGCGGAAATTATGACGTGATCCTGCTGGACGAGATCAACATCGCGCTGCGTTACGATTATCTGACCGCGGAAGAGGTTATCGAGGGGCTGAAGGCTCGCGACAAACGCACTGGCGTGATCCTGACGGGCCGCGACGCGCCCGAAGCGCTGATCGGCTATGCCGATCTGGTGTCGGACATGACCGAGGTAAAACACCCCTACAAGGCTGGCATCAAGGCGCAGCGTGGGGTTGATTTCTAAGTCCGTAATATAAATGCGCCCGCCGGGAGAGGGCGGGCGCAAAAAGTCTCTAATACGGCGTAACTCAGGCGCGGACGAGCGCCTCGTAAGCTTCGGAAATTTCACGGGTCAGGGTGCCGACCTCGAACGTGTAGTCACCGATCTGGCCTACCGGGGTCACCTCTGCGGCGGACCCGGTCAGCCAGCACTGTTCGAACCCTTCCATTTCCTCGGGCATGATGTGGCGTTCGTGAACGGTCACGCCGCGTTCTTTCAGCATCTCGATCACGGTCTGGCGGGTCAGCCCGTTCAGGATTGCGTCGGGGATCGGGGTGTGGACTTCGCCATCCTTGACGAAGAACACATTGGCACCGGTCGCTTCGGCCACGTAACCGCGGTAATCCATGAACAGAGCGTCGGAACAGCCTTTCGCCTCTGCCGCGTGTTTCGACATGGTGCAGATCATGTACAGACCGGCGGCCTTGGCCGAGGTGGGGATGGTTTCCGGCGAAGGGCGCTTCCACTTGGCGATGTCCAGCTTGACACCTTTCATCTTGGCGTCGCCGTAGTAGTTGCCCCATTCCCATGCTGCCACGGCCATGCGGACCGGGTTACGCGAAGAGGCGACGCCCATATCCTCGCCCGCGCCGCGCCATGCAACCACGCGCACGTAGGCATTATGCAGGTTGTTGGCAACCAGCACAGCGCGTTTCGCGGCCTCAATTTCGTCCACGGTGTAGGGGATCGGCATATCCAGCATCTGACCCGAGCGAAGCAGCCGTTCGGAATGCTTGCGCGACAGGAAAATCTTGCCGTCGTAGCAACGCTCGCCCTCGAACACCGAGGACGCATAGTGCAGCGCGTGGGTCAGCACATGGACATTGGCATCACGCCAATCGACCAGTTCGCCATCCATCCAGATCTTGCCGTCGCGGTCATCATATCCGGCCATGCCCATCTCCTTCTTCGTCGCTTGAATGTTGTATCTTTGCGAATCTTGCGCCAGAAATGTCCGAAACGGACATAATGTTGCGCTAAAACTGACTTTCGCTATCAGTTGGCGCTTGGAGTGTCAACAAACCTGACTTAAACTGCACATAAGAACGGCGATTTGTGAACGAAAGAGGGGCGAAATGGCAGACGCAAGCAGTGGTGAGAACCTCCTTTTTCTGACGGATGAACAGTTGCGGCAGGGGAACGAGGCGATGTTTTTTGCCTATCGGGGTTTCACTGCCGATCCAGACCGTATCCTTGCCGGAATGGCCTATGGGCGCGCACATCACCGCGCGATTCACTTCATCAACCGTGCGCCTGGCACCACCGTCAACAACCTGCTGGCGATCCTTGGTGTTACAAAGCAATCGCTGAACCGTGTGTTGCGCAGTTTGATCGAGGATGGTCTCGTCGAAAGCCGGGTGGGAGTGGCCGACAAACGCGAACGTCACCTTTACCTGACCGAGGACGGAGAGGCGCTGGAGCGCAAGCTGTCTGATGCGCAGCGGGCGCGGATGCGTTCGGCCTTTCGCACCGCTGGCCCGCAGGCCGTGGCAGGCTTCCGGCAGGTGCTGGAGGCAATGATGGACCCGGAAATGCGCCGCTGTTACCAAGCGCTGAAGGAGACGAGTTGATGACCACCGCGCCAGATGCGCACCTTCTGATCGTTGACGATGACGAGAGGATTCGCACGCTTCTACGCAAGTTCCTGGTGCGTCATGGTTTCCTTGTGTCGGTTGCGCGCGACGCGGCCCATGCGCGGCGAATCCTGTCGGGGCTGGAATTCGACCTGATCGTGATGGACGTGATGATGTTGGGCGAGGACGGGGTGAGTTTGACCCGATCCCTGCGCGAAACCATGTCTACGCCGATTTTGTTGCTGACCGCGCGGGGCGAAACCGATGACCGCATCGCGGGGTTCGAGGCTGGGGCGGATGACTATCTGCCCAAGCCGTTCGAGCCGAAAGAGCTGCTGCTGCGGATCAATGCGATCCTGCGCCGGATGCCCGAGCCTGTGCCGGTCAGCGAAGCCCCCAAGGTGCTTTCGCTTGGTTCGTTCCGCTATGATATCGAGCGGGCAGAGCTGTGGCAGGGCGACGAGATGGTGCGCTTGACCGCGACAGAAAACCAGCTGATGCGCATTTTCGCCGCCCGCCCCGCGGAGCCGGTGACGCGCACAGAACTGGTCGAGGATCTGGGCCGTGGCGGCGAGGCAGGACAAGCGCAGGAACGCGCCGTTGACGTACAAATCACCCGTCTGCGCCGCAAGATCGAGGCCGACCCAAAACAGCCCCGTTACCTGCAAACGGTGCGCGGTGCGGGCTATATGCTTGCCCCGGATTGACCCTGTTTCAGCGAAAGCAGGCTCTTTTTCGCGCGCAACAAGAATTTGTCGCACAATGAAAGGACGGTTGAAATGACCACCGCGCTTTTTTCGCATGATGACTGTCTGAATCACGTCACGCCGCCCGGCCATCCAGAACAAGTTGCACGCTTGGGGGCGGTCCTCTCGCAGTTGGAAGGGCTGGACCTGGACCGTCGCGCAGCGCCCTTGGCTGAGGATGCGCTAATCCTGCTGTGTCATCCGCAGTCCTATCTGGACCGGATCATTGCTGCGGAACCTGCCGAGGGAACCGTGGCGCTGGATGCCGATACGCATATGTCCGCCGGTTCGGTTCAGGCGGCGCGGCGCGCCGTGGGCGGGGCCGCGGCGGCGGTGGATGCCGTGATGGCAGGAGCGGTGGATAACGCCTTTGTCGCGACCCGCCCACCGGGCCATCACGCCGAAACAGAGACGCAAATGGGGTTTTGCCTGTTCGGCAACGTCGCTATCGCCGCGCGTCATGCGATGCAGGCGCGTGGTTTGACCCGTGTCGCCGTGGTTGATTTCGACGTGCATCATGGCAATGGCACCCAGGACTTGCTGTGGAACGAGGCGCGGGCGCTGTTCTTTTCGTCCCATCAATCGCCGCTTTGGCCCGGAACCGGCGCGGAAAGCGAGACGGGCGCGTATGGTCAGGTTCACAACATCCCGCTGGAGCCGCGGTCAGGATCGGCCACCATGCGCAAAGCCTATGAAACCCGCGTGTTCCCCTTGATCAGAGACTACAATCCGCAGCTGATCCTAGTGTCGGCAGGGTTTGATGCACACCTGTCCGATCCGCTGGCGGAATTGCGCTGGTCCACCGAGGATTATCAATGGATCACCGAAAACTTGCTGGAAATCGCGGCCGAATGTTGTGACGGGCGGCTCGTCTCCTGCCTGGAAGGTGGCTATGATCTGACCGCTTTGGGCGAGGCGGCCCGCGCCCATGTGAAGGCGCTTGTCGGTTCGTCTTGAAAAATCAGACTTGCCGCAAACCTTCCAAAAGGCCGCTTGCCATGCGTTCGGCCAGTTTGATCCGGCGATCCGGCAGCGCCTTGGCTTCGACACGCACCAGTGTTTCGAAACCAAGGAAGAAGGGGAGGGCCAAACGGGCCTCTTCCGGCTCTAACGCGGCGGTAAAAGCCTCGACTGCGGCGCCATCCATGCCAAAGCGGCGGGTCCGCGAAGGCACCATGCCACGGCGTGCCATGTGGGTCAGCGCGCGGGCGCGATCCTTGTAGATGGGCAAGCGGCCTGACCCGCCCAGATCGAAACCGGTCAACACCCCATCCTGATGGAACAAATTGTTCAGGTGAAAATCACCGTGGCTGATCGCACGACGCCACTGCATGTCCCGCATCAAGCCCGCCAGCCGATGCATTTCATTCAGAATGCCCAGTTCGATTTCGCGCAGATGGTCAAAGGGTTGGGTCGCACTGGTTTGGGTCGCGCGGTTCAGCCAGTGGTCCAGGTTGGACTCCATCGGTTTGAGCGTGGGGGCGCAATAGGCCGTCAGCCAACCGGCGGCGCGGCGAATCAGGTCGACACGCAGCGCCCGCGCCTGAATCGTGCGCGAGTATTCCAGCAAGAGGCGCCCAGCCTCGCGCTCCATCACGATCAGCCCCTGTTCGGTCGCTTGGGCAAGGGGCAGAACCGTCCGGAAGGGACCGTCGTTCATATAGGCATTGGCGCGCACCATCTCGCGCCATTCCTTCGCGGCTTGGGCCGCGCCATCCTCGTGCATCAGCAAGCGGAACACCACCTGCTGCCCGGCGAATTCCCCGGCAAAGATAGCGCGGTTTCCGGGCACGACGCGCAGAACCTCGTGAACTGCGGCGCCGCAAAGAACAGGATCGCGCGACAGGATATCCTCCAGCCGGGTGGCCGCGTCGGATTGGGCGATGGCCTTGTCGATATCCTGTTGTTTCATGCCTGCTCTTCGCTATGGGCGCGCGGCAAGACTCGCCTGCCGGTGCCGATCCGTCAACCGAATTGAACCCGCCCCGATGCGGGGCTAAGGTGGCAGGTGAATGCAGGCGACAGGACGTGACCAATGACCGATACCCCGATCGAGGAAATGAGCTTTGAGGATGCGATGCGCGCGCTTGAACAGGTCGTGGGCCAGTTGGAGCGCGGCGATGTCCCGCTGGAGCAATCCATCACCCTTTATGAACGCGGTGCGGCGCTGAAGGCCCGCTGCGAGGCAAAGCTGAAAGAAGCCGAGGAAAAAGTCGCCGCGATCACGCTGGATGCAGACGGAAACCCCGCAGGGCTGAAGCCGGTCGAGGGGCTGTAACGTGACGCTGAGGGAGATGTCAGAGCAGCGCAAACAGGCGCTGGCGGCGGAATTCGAACTGACCTCTTTTCCCGATGCCTTGAAGCATGCGCAGGACGTTATCGTCGCGCAGGATGATGCCGTTTTCCGCGCGCAGGCCCACGCCAGCAACCCGCCGCTGATCGCTGCCATGCGCTATGCGGTGCGGGGCGGCAAAGGGATGCGGGCGTTCTTGGTGTTGGAGAGCGGGCGCATCAACGGGCTGACCAGTGCGCGCACCGGATTGTCGGCGCTGGCGGTTGAATACATGCACGCCTATTCGCTGATTCATGACGATCTGCCCTGTATGGATGACGATGACATGCGCCGGGGCTGCCCGACCGTCCACAGGAAATGGAACGAACACACTGCCGTTCTGGCAGGCGATGCCCTGCAACCGCTGGCCTTTGACCTGTTGTGCGATCCCTGCATCGGCGATGCGCGGATCGGGTTGAAACTGGTGCGCGGGCTGGCGCGTGCCGCTGGGCATCAGGGCATGGTCGGCGGGCAGATGATGGATATCGCCGCCGAAACCCGCGACACGCCATATTCCCTGGATCAGATTATCGCGGTGCAGCAGGGCAAGACTGGTGCGCTGATCAAGTGGTCCGCGACGGCCGGTGCAGTGATTGCCGATGCCGCCGAGGATGAATTCAACGCGCTTGACCTCTATGGCGAAAAGCTGGGCCTTGCCTTTCAAATCTGGGACGATGTGCTGGATATCGAAGGCGATGCACAGGCGATGGGCAAGGCCGTTGGCAAGGATGCGGCGCGCGGCAAGGCCACCTTTGTTAGCCATCTGGGTCTGGACGGGGCAAAGCGCCGCGCGCGTGATTTGGTGACAGAAGCCAGCGACGCGCTAAATATCTTTGGCGACAAGGCTGAAACCTTGCGGCAGGCGGCCCGCTTCGTTATCTCGCGCGACAGCTAAACCCGCACCCGATGGGAGGGCGCCATGAGCGAAAGACCCAGCACACCGCTTCTTGATACGGTGAACGTGCCCGCCGATATGAAGCGGCTGACTGATGCGCAGTTGCACCAGCTGGCGCAGGAACTGCGGGCTGAAACCATTTCGGTCGTGTCCGAAACCGGTGGCCACCTTGGCGCCGGGTTGGGTGTTGTTGAGCTGACCGTGGCGCTGCATGCCGTGTTCGACACCCCCAAGGACAAGCTGATCTGGGACGTATCGCACCAGTCCTATCCGCATAAAATCCTGACCGGGCGGCGTGACCGCATCCGCACCCTGCGCCAAAAGGGCGGGCTGTCGGGGTTCACCAAGCGTTCGGAATCGCCCTATGACCCGTTCGGTGCGGCGCATAGCTCTACCTCGATTTCCGCGGCCTTGGGTTTTTCCGTGGCGCGTGATCTGGGCGGCACTGCGCCCGGCGGGCTGGGCGACGCGATTGCCGTGATCGGTGACGGGTCGATGTCCGCCGGCATGGCGTTCGAGGCGATGAATAACGCGGGCCATCTGGGCAAACGCCTGTTCGTGATCCTGAATGATAACGAGATGTCGATCGCGCCCCCCGTTGGCGCGCTGTCGTCCTATCTGTCGCGGCTTTACGCGGGCGAGCCGTTTCAAGAGCTGAAAGCCGCCGCCAAGGGCGCCGTGTCCCTGCTGCCGCCGCCGTTCCGTGAAGGGGCCAAGCGCGCCAAGGACATGCTGAAGGGCATGACCGTCGGCGGCACCATGTTCGAGGCGCTTGGCTTTTCCTATCTTGGCCCCATAGATGGGCATGACCTTGACCAATTGCTGCCCGTACTGCGCACCGTTCAGGCGCGTGCGAATGGGCCGATGCTGATCCATGTGCTGACAAAAAAGGGCAAGGGTTACGCCCCGGCCGAGGCGGCGCGCGACAAGGGTCATGCCACCGCCAAGTTCAACGTGCTGACTGGCGAGCAGAAGAAAGCGCCGTCCAACGCGCCCTCCTATACCTCGGTTTTCGCTGATGCCCTTCTGGATCACGCCGCCGAAGACAGCCGGATTTGCGCCATCACCGCCGCCATGCCCGATGGCACCGGGCTGAACCTGTTTGCCGAACGCTACCCCTCGCGGCTGTTCGATGTGGGGATTGCTGAACAACACGCCGTGACCTTTTCCGCCGGGCTTGCCGCAGGCGGGCTGCGGCCGTTCTGCGCGCTTTATTCCACTTTCCTGCAACGCGGGTATGACCAGGTGGTGCATGATGTGGCGATCCAGCGCCTGCCGGTGCGTTTTGCCATAGACCGCGCCGGGCTGGTGGGGGCCGATGGGGCGACCCATGCGGGGGCCTTCGACACCGCCTTCATGGCGAACCTGCCGGGCATGGTGGTCATGGCCGCCGCGGACGAGGCCGAATTGAAGCACATGGTCGCCACCGCCGTCGCCCATGACGAGGGGCCGATCGCCTTCCGCTATCCGCGCGGTGAAGGCACCGGCGTCGATATGCCCGAACGCGGCGAGGTTCTGGAAATCGGCAAGGGGCGGATGATCCGTAAAGGCTCTAACGTGGCGATTCTGTCCTTTGGCACCCGCCTGTCCGAGGTGATGACCGCTTGCGAGTCTTTGGACGCCAAGGGGATCTGCCCCACCGTGGCCGATGCCCGTTTTGCCAAACCGCTTGACCGCGACCTGATCCTTGAACTTGCCGCTGAACACGAGGCGCTGATCACGATTGAAGAGGGCGCAGTGGGCGGTTTCGGCAGCCATGTCGCGCAATTGCTGGCAGACGAGGCCGTGTTCGACACCGGCCTGAAATTCCGCTCCATGGTCCTGCCTGACATCTTCATCGACCAATCCAGCCCCGCCGATATGTATGCCACCGCCGGCCTGAACGCCGAGGATATCGAAGCCAAGGTGCTAGATGTCATGGGCGTTGCCAGCATTGGCAAGACGGGTTGATCTTGCGCGCATAGGGGGTAACAGTTGGCGTGAAACAACAGTGAGTTGCCCATGCCGATCCCCGATTACCAGACCCTGATGCGCCCGGTTTTGGCCGCTTTCCGGCAAGGCCCGCGCAAGGTGCAGGACATTCTGCCAGAACTGATTGCCGAATTCAGCCTGACGCGGGAAGAGGCAGAGGAATTGATTCCCAGCGGTAAATAAACCCTCGTCGCCAACCGCGCCCATTGGGCACGCACTTACCTGTCCAAGGCCGGCTTGCTCACCTCTCGGAAACGGGGCGTTCACCAGATTACCGATTTGGGCCGCAAGGCGCTGGCCGATCACCCGGACAGGATCGACAACTCGGTTCTCAAGGCATTCGGTGACTTCGAGAGTTGGCGCATTTCCTCGACACCTTCTACAAATTCAGACCCTATTCCGGCTTTAAATGGCTCTGACACCGAAACGCCCGAGGACCAGATCGATACTCTGGCCCGTCGCATTCACGACCTTCTGGCGGCGGAACTGCTGGAGGCTGTGCTAGGCCATCACTCCCGCCCGGTTCGAACAGCTTATCGTCGATCTGCTGATTGCCATGGGCTATGGCGGTGGCGATCCGGCGATGGGGCGGCAGATTGGTCGTTCGGGTGATGGCGGCATTGACGGGGTCATCAACGAGGACGCGTTGGGACTTGATGCGGTCTATATCCAAGCCAAGCGGTATGCGCCCGAAAACAAGGTTGGCCGCCCCGCCTTGCAGGCTTTTGTTGGCTCGCTCACGGGCGAGGGCGCGTCCAAGGCTGTGTTCGTCACCACCTCGGATTTTTCGACCGAGGCAAAGGGTTACGTCGAAAAGGTCCAGCAGCGCATCGTGCTGATCAACGGCGATCGTTTGGCGCGGCTGATGATCCAGAATGGGGTCGGGGTGCGGGTGCGGCGCAGCTATCATATCTCCTCGGTGGACGAGGATTATTTCGCTGACATCTAGACCAGCCAGACCGCCAGCCCGGCCAAGGTGCCGGTAAAGGCGAACCCCGCCAGCACGAATAGCCCATCGCGCGCCAGTATCCGGACCGAGAACAACGATATCGCGAAAGCGCCGGTCGAGGTGACGAAGGGCAGGATTTCCAGCAGCGGCAGCACCGCGCAAATGGCCAGTGCGATCAAAAGCGGAATCAGCTTCAGCGGCCAGCGTGTCAGCCAGCCAAGGCGGCGATGCGTATGTCGGTCAATCCAGGCGGCTGGCTTGCGAATCCAGCCCACCGATTTCGACAGGCGATGACCTGGCACCTGCCTGCGCAGCAAAAACTCCGGCAGCCAAATATGACGTTTTCCCACCATGGATTGCACCACGGTCAGCGACATGATGATCGTACCAATGGTGGGCACGCCGGGAATGCCTGACAGGGGCGAGACAAGCAACAAAGCTGGCACCAACAGCAGCGGCGCAAAGGAAGTCTCGCCCAACTCGTGCAGAATTTGACGAACGGTCACGGTCTGCCGCTCTGCCGCGCGGTCCAGTGAATCGAGTATGCTGGAAAGATGTGCGGGGGCCGGACGTTCTGTCATGCTTTGGCTCATCTTTCGGTCAAATCAGTCTCTATTCCAGTGCAATCAGGGCATTCAGCCCCTCGCGATAGGTCGGATAGCGCAGCGAAACAGCCAGGTCCTCCTTGATCCGGTCATTCCGCACGCGCTTGAATTCAGCATAGAAACTCCGCGCCATGGGGCTAAGTTCCGCTTGGCCGAATGGAACCTCCGGCGGGATCGGCAAGCCAAGCAGTTTGGCGGCATAGGCGATCACGTCCTGCGGCGGGGCGGGGTCGTCGTCGCAGACATTATAGGCCGTTCCGGGGTTCGGGGCGTGCATCGAGGCATGTAGAACCTGCGCAATATCCTCGACATGAGTGCGCGAAAACACCTGACCCTCTTTGATGATCCGCCGCGCGGTTCCGTTGCGCACCTTGGCAAAGGGACCACGCCCGGGGCCGTAAATGCCTGCCAGCCGGAAAATATGCAGCGGCAGATTTGTGTCTTGCCATGCTGCTTCAGCCGCGACGCGGGCTTTCCCGCGCTTTGTGGAAGGGGTCAGGGGCGTATTCTCATTCACCCACTCGCCGCCGTGATCGCCATAGACACCCGTGGTGGAAAGGTAGCCGACCCATTCAGGCGTCATTCGCGCCAGTGCTGCGCCGTATTCGGCCAGAACCGGATCGCCATTTTCATCCGGTCCGGCGGACACAAGAATATGGCTGGCAGAGGCGAATTCAGTCGGAATAGGGTCTTTCCATAGCAGGGGGGTGATACCCTCTGCCCGCAGTGCGCCGGCCTTGTCTGCGTTACGGGTGGTGCCCAAAATAGCCCATTCCGGACCAAGCCGACGGGCCAGTTCGCGGGCGGTATATCCATGCCCGAAAGAGATCAGTTTTTTATCCATATGGCACAATTGGTTGCGCCGTCGCCAAGATCAAGTGTTACAAAAATTGTTTTACGCTTCAGTCTTTGTAACATATAACATGTGCAGCGAACGGGAGGAGATCCAATTTATAGCCAAGGTCTGATCGGTGCTGACGGCAGCACCGCCGAAACGCAGGAATTTCTGGATCGGTTCCAGACGCGCATCGACGCCGAGGAAAAAATCGAGCCCAACGACGCCATGCCCGAGGGCTATCGCCGCACGCTCGTCCGCCAGATCGGCCAGCACGCGCATAGCGAAATCGTCGGGATGCTGCCCGAGGGCAATTGGATCACCCGCGCGCCCAGCTTGCGTCGAAAGGCCGCTTTGCTGGCCAAGGTGCAGGACGAGGGCGGGCACGGTCTTTACCTTTATTCCGCGGCTGAAACGCTGGGTGTGTCGCGCGAGCAAATGACCGAGGAATTGCTGTCCGGCAAGGCAAAGTATTCGTCGATCTTCAACTATCCGACCCTGTCCTGGGCTGACATTGGCATGATCGGCTGGCTGGTGGATGGTGCTGCGATCATGAACCAGATTCCGCTGTGCCGTTGTTCCTTTGGACCTTATGCCCGTGCGATGATCCGTGTCTGTAAGGAGGAATCGTTCCACCAGCGGCAGGGGTACGAGATTGTCATGACGCTGGCCCAAGGCAGCCCCGAGCAAAAGGAAATGGCGCAGGACAGTCTGAACCGTTGGTGGTGGCCTTCGATCATGATGTTCGGCCCGCATGACGCGGACAGCCAGCACTCGGACCAGTCAATGGCGTGGAAGATCAAGCGCTTTACGAATGACGAGCTGCGCCAGAAATTCATCGACGCAACCGTGCCGCAGGCCGAATACCTTGGCCTGACCATTCCTGATCCCGATCTGAAATGGAACGAGGAAAAGGGCGGTTACGATCATGGTGTGATCGACTGGGACGAGTTCTGGCGCGTGGTCAAAGGGCATGGCCCGATGGCGCGCGACCGTGTGGCCGCCCGCAAGAAGGCGTGGGACGATGGTGCCTGGGTTCGTGAGGCCGCACTGGCCCATGCCGAGAAACGCCGCGCGCGAAAGATTGCAGTGGAATAGAGAATGATCAGGCGGAATGCGAGGGGCCAGCCCCTCGCGCTCCCCGGAGTATTTTCAGCAAAATGAAGGAGAGGGCGATGTCGCAAGAGACTCCGCTTTGGGAAGTTTTCATCCGGCCCCGCAACGGGCTGAGCCACAAGCATGTCGGCTCTATCCACGCGGCGGACGAGGTATTGGCCTTGCAGGCGGCGCGTGACGTTTACACGCGGCGCGGCGAGGGAACGTCGATTTGGGTCGTGCCCTCGGCTGCGATTACTGCCAGCGATCCCGATCAGCAGGCCGAAAATTTCGAGCCGACCGCCGACAAGATATATCGCCACCCGACGTTCTACGAAATTCCCGACGAAGTGGGGCATATGTGATGGCCGTGCATGACGCGATTCTGGAGGTTGCCGACGATTGCTTGGTGCTTGGCCACCGGCTGAGCGAATGGTGCGGCCATGCCCCGATGCTGGAGGAGGACTTGGCCTTGCCCAACATGGCGCTGGACCTGATCGGCACGGCGCGGGTCCTGTATGACCGGGCGGGCGCTTTGGAAGGCAAGGGCCGGTCCGAGGATGATATGGCTTATCTGCGCGATGAGCGGGAGTATCGCAATTGCCTGCTGGTCGAGCGTCCCAATGGCGATTTCGCGCAGACCATGCTGCGCCAGTTGTTTTTTGCCGCCTTCATGCATCCCTTTTGGCAGGCTGCGCAGTCCAGCAAGGACGAGGTGATTGCTGGTGTTGCGGGCAAGGCCGTCAAGGAGTTGGCCTATCATATCCGTCACGCGGGTGAATGGGTGGTTCGGCTGGGCGACGGGACCGAGGAAAGCGCCGTACGGATGCAGGCGGCGTTGCTGGCGCTGTCGATCTATGTCGAGGAGTTGTTCGAAAGTTCGCCCGCCGCGCAGGAGGCAGAGGCCGCTGGCATCCTGCCTGAACGCGCTGCCATGCGCGCCGCCTTTGACGCGACCATCGCCGAGGTGTTCACTCAAGCCGGGCTGGACATGCCCGAGGTGACCTTTCCCCAAACCGGTGGCCGCACTGGCCTGCATGGCGAGGGGCTTGGCCATATGCTGGCCGAAATGCAGTCGGTTCACCGCAGCTGTCCCGGCGTGACATGGTAAGCGCTGAAACCCTGACACAAAAGGCCGCGTGGAATGCCGCAGCTGCGGTCCCTGACCCCGAGGTGCCCTGCGTCACTGTGGCCGATCTGGGCATATTGCGCTGGATCAGGGTCGTAAATGGCATGGCGGTTGCAGGTGTCACCCCCACTTATTCGGGTTGTCCCGCGACACTTGCGATCGAGATGAGCATCGAGGCCGCACTGCGTGACGCCGGTTTCGATGTAAGGATCGAACGTGTTCTGACCCCTGCCTGGACCACCGACTGGATCACCGAGGAAGGGCGCGAAAAGCTGCGCGCTTACGGCATCGCCCCGCCCGAAGAGGCGACGGGATCGGTTCGTGCCCTGTTCGGGGAAACCACCGTCACTTGCCCGAAATGCGACAGTACAGACACTGAAAAACTCTCGGAATTCGGATCGACAGCTTGCAAGGCACATTACCGTTGCCGCGCCTGCGCCGAACCGTTCGACTATTTCAAATGCATCTGAAGGAGCGCCCATGTTCCGCGACCTTACCATCACCGACATTCGACCCGAAGGCAGCGATGCCGTACGCATCACCTTTGACACGCCCGAAGACATCGACTGGAAGCCGGGGCAATACCTGACCCTGCGCAGCACGATCGACGGGCAGGATATCCGCCGTTCCTATTCCATCGCCTCTTTCCCGGATCAGCCGCTTTGCGTCGGGGTGAAGCGGGTCGATGGCGGGGCGTTTTCCACCTTTGCGCAGTCTCTAACCCGTGGAAAATCCGTGCAGGTCATGCAGCCCGAGGGGCGGTTTTGCCCACGCGGTGAACAGACCCTTTTGCTGGTGGCTGCGGGGTCTGGCATCACGCCGATGATCTCTATCGCGGCAGAGGCGCTGGAGCGCGGGGCCGAGGTGACGCTTGTGTACGGCAATCGGAACTCTGGCTCGATCATGTTCAAGGATACGCTGGACGCGCTGAAAGACCGCTATATGGGCCAGTTCAACCTGATCCATATCCTCAGCCGTGAGCCGCAGGATGTCGAATTGCTGAATGGCCGCGTTTCAGGCGAGAAACTGCAACGCCTTGCCCGCGCCGGTGCGGTCGATCTGAACGCCGAAGGGGTATACCTTTGCGGACCCGGCGCGATGATCGACGACGTGGCCGTGATGCTTACGGGCGAGGGCGTGCCAGAAACCCGCATCCATCACGAACGCTTCTTCATGGAGGGCGAGGCACCCCGTGCGCCCTCGGTCGCCGCGCAAGAGGCCGCTGAGAAAGGCGCGCAGGTCGAGGTCGTGTTGGACGGCACCCGCCGCGTTTTCAACGTGGAAGAGGACGACGAAAACGTGTTGGACGCTGCCGCGCGGCAGGGTCTGGAATTACCCTATTCCTGCAAGGGCGGCATGTGCTGCACCTGCCGCTGCAAAGTGGCCGAGGGCGGCGCGGAAATGGCTGTGAATTACTCGCTGGAGCCATGGGAGTTGGAACAGGGCTTTACTCTCGCCTGTCAGACCCGTCCAACCACTGAAAAGCTGGTGCTGGATTTCGACGCCGCATGATTTTGGCGCTGCATGAACGCTTGTCAAACCGGACCTGCGTCGCAAACGGGTCCGGTTGTTGCTTTGTTCAGGTGATGCTCCACAGTTGGAACAGCAGCCCGGTTGCAAAGGCGCCGGACAGGGACAGCGCGATATACAGCGCAAAGACCTGCGGCCGTGCCAGCGCCCAGACCGCCATCGCCGCCGGGACCGAAGTGACCCCGCCCGCGACAAGGAAAGCCATGCCTGCGCCGGGTGCCATGCCTTGTTCGATCAGCCCACCGACAAGGGGCAGCGCGGCATAGCCGTTCAGATAGGCGGGCACGCCCACCAGCGTCGCCATGGCAATCGGGCCAAGCCCCTCGCCACCAAGGACCGATGTCACGGTTTCCGCAGGTATCCACGCCAGCATCAGGCTTTCGATCACGAAGGCCAGCGTCAGCCATTTGGCCAGGAACAGGGTCGTGGTCCACGCGGTCTTGGCAAATTTTTCGCGCCGTTCGGCTTCGTGCCAGAATTTCCAGATAACGGGTTTGGGCGCGCGCACCTTGGATCCACCGCAACCACCGTTGCCCACACCCTCACGCAGCGGATCGCTGAGCGCGCCGGTCCGCGACAGCAGATGCACGGCAAAGCCGCCAAAGACTCCAAGCCCGATGGCGGCGAATGTCTTGGCCACCGCGAACTCCATATCCAGAACGCCTGCCGTCAGCAGGAACATGGACGGGTCCATGATGGGCGAGGCAAGCCAGAACGCCATCACTGCCGACAGGGGCACCCCCATCGCCAGCAGCGCGGCAATCAATGGGATCACCCCGCAAGAGCAGAACGGCGACAGCCCGCCGGCCAGCGCGCCGAACAGGATCATCAGCAGCGGCGCGCCGGTAAAGGCTTTGGCGATCAGGTTGTCCGCCCCCGTCGCCCCGGCCCAGGCGGCAACGGCGATGGACATGATCAGATAGGGGGCCGTGTGCAGCAGCGCCCGCCCGGCGAAAACGGCGCTATTTCCGGCTTGAACAGGGTCGAAAATGGCCAAAGCCCCTATGACAAGCGCGGTGACAAGCCAGACCCGCTGATCTTGCCAAAGGTAGCGTAAAGCAGACTGAAGCCCCGGCGTGGAAGTGGTCATTTCAGTCATAACGAAACCTCTGGTTTTCTGGGTATTTTTGGCGGACAAAACGGGATCACGACCATGCCGCATCCTCCGACGGGGTCTGCGCCACACCGGCACAACATTCCGAGGTCAGAAAATTCAACACGTTGTGCATGGCCGGATAATCAACCCGGTTGAATACCTCGCGCCCCTGTTTTTCCTGAATAACCAGTCCGGCATCGACCAGCGCGGACAAATGATGCGCCAAGGTCGAAGGGGCAAGGTTCAGATGCGCGCCGATATCGCCAACCCGCAGCCCCTCGCCCCCGGCCTTTACAAGAAGACGAAAGATGGAAAGCCGGGCATCATGCCCAAGCGCGGCAAGCGCGCGTGCGGTGGGGCTGGTGGTTGTCATACGACCAGTATAACTAGAAATCCGGTTTTGTCGATTTTTTCTCAATTCGGGAATGATGATGGCGACTCCGGCAGGATTCGAACCTGCAACCTGCCCCTTAGGAGTAGGACAACCTGGACCCCCAGAAACCCGCAGCGCACCCCTACCTTCAGCACGCGCTGCTGGTATTCGGTGACGAGATGGAGGCGAGCCACAATTCTGCATTTGTGGGTAGACTGAAGACGATGGTTACGCAGCCGCGCATCAGAATCGAACCGAAGGGCGTGGCCAGCTTCGACGCGCCCAACTGTTTCGCGCTGATCTTGGCTGCCAACAACCCGCACATCGTCGTGACCGACGCAGATGACAGGCGTTACCTCGTTCTGGACGTGGCGGCGCACCGCAAGAATGACTATCGGTTCGTTGCTGCACTTGAGGCCCAGTGGAACGCAGGCGGCAAAGAGGCTTTCGCGCACATGATGATGACCCGCGATCTGTCGGGGTTTGAGCACCGCCAGAGACCGCGCACCAGCGCCGACGATGATGTGGTTGAGATAAGCTTCAGCGGGGCGGAACGTGTCGTCCATGAGATGTTGCGTTCAGGCGAGACTCCGCCGGTCTGGCGCGATACAGGCCAGCACACCGTTTTGTATGACGAAGCGAATGGTCAGGTGTTCTTGAATGCCGGCGACGTCGCCAACTGGGCAGAACGGCGTGGCAGGTTCAGTCAGGGAAACATGGAGCGGTCGATTGGCTCGCTGCTGACAAAGATAAATCCACCCGACCCAGATGGATCAGCCCCCCGCGAGACCGTTCATGGCAAGCAGGTCCGGGGCACTTGGATGCCGCCGCTGCCCGAGGCAAGGCGGCGCTGGTGCGCAATGCATGGTCGAGACTTCGACTGGGGCGAAGGCGACGATGCCAGTTGGGATGTGATCGGGGTTAAGCCTTGATCGGGCAGTGAACCTCCATTTTAGTCGTTACAGCACAGCTAGTCGTTTTCGCATTTGTACCGACTAGCTGCGCAGCCCCAGAAAACCGTTTCCTATCTGCCCTTTAGATGTAGATGGCTGCAAAACGTTCTAGCCGTTTTAGCCGCGCATTCTGCGCAGTTCTCGATACAGGTGAGGGCGGTGTGCCGGGGCAGGTTCTCGGGCGTTTCGTCTTGATCTTGTTTTTTAGCGACTAGAACGACTGGAACGACTTGAACGAGAAATAGGTGTTAACAAACAGTAGCTTACAGCATCACCCCCCCCCTAGTCGTTTGCCCTTTGGGTCCGATGCCGAACGAATAGGACGACTAGCGACATGCGCTGCGACTTCTGGGCAAGGGGCCGTGTGACAGTAAACACGAAACCCGCGTTCTGCGCCCCTCCTAAAAGGCCACGCCTGATCTTGTACCTGCCGGTCTGGTCGATTTACGGCGATCCCTCATGCCGATCCCCTTGGTCTGATCTTGTTGGGCAACGGCCACCCCGCAAGGGTCGCGCGATCTGGCCGCCTGAAAGCCCACGCCTGCGGGCATTTGTACCAGCCCCGAAGCCCACCCCCCGACCGACCGGCACAGGGTGCTTTTTGATAGACGGCCCAACTGTGTTCGCGGTATGTTCTATCTGTGGTTGGGTGAAGAAATGGAGCAACAACAATGGACTGTCCCAAAACACCCTCGCGCCGCGCCGCGATCTACGCCCGGGTATCGACTGGCGAGCAGACGCCCGAAAACCAGATTATCCGCCTGCGCGAGGTGGCGGCGCGCGCGGGCTGGGCGGTGGTGTGCGAATACGTCGAGACGGCTTCCGGTGCCAAGCGAGCGCGCCCCGGCTTCTGACGCTTTGATCGACGCGATCCGCGCACTGCGTGCAGATGGGATGGGAATGGACCGGATCGCGCGTAACCTGAAATGCGGCAAGGGCCTGAGCCAGCGCGTTTGCCAAGAGTTCGACAAGGAGACAGTAAATGGATGACGAGAGATTTGACGCAGTGGCGCGCCGCGTGTCGGATGGAACACCCGGCGGTCCGGCCTACCGCGTCGGGCGGCGTGGCTTGAAGGTGATCGAAAAACTGGCCGCGCGCGGTGTGGCCGAGGCGACGATGGCCAGGGTCCTGCGGATGGGCAAGGATGCCTTTCGCGCTGCGAAGCGGCGCGACCCTGCGGTGCAGGACGCCATCGACCGGGGCCGTGCCGTCGAACACGACAAGCTCGTGGGCGTCCTGCATGATCTGGCGATGGCGGGCCAGTATGTCCCGGCGATGTTCCTTTTAAAGGCCCGCCACGGATACCGCGAGGGTGAGCAGGCCGGTGCGAATGTGAACGTGAACATCGACACCGGCGGCGTTCTGGTGGTGCCGAACAAGATGAGCATGGAGGAGTTCCTCGAGGCCCAGCGGCAGGCAGGGCTTTACGACGGCCCCCAGCGTCCCGACACCGTGGAGCGCATACCCGGCCAACGCACCATCGAGGCGGTAGTGGACCCCGAGACCAAGAGATGCGATTAGAAACGGAGTTGTCGGTTACGACAAACAATAGTCAAAGCTCGCTCCTCGGCGGTTAATGTAAACCGGGAGACTTCACTAAACCCCGATGTACCACTATCGGCTCTGACGCGTTGAGAGCTAAGTGATTCCTTTGGTATTTGAATATCGGGCGACGATTTTGGGGTGCATCCCACGATGATCCATCAATGGAAACGTGCTCTGCTTGAAGGCGCGTCTGGCGTATTTGAGCGCGGCGGCCGGAAGGCACCGGAAGTCGA
>JGI24025J20009_10000175_pt1 | contig 49541 bp, 52 predicted proteins | sample Cruoilmetagenom3_FD_20009 | JGI IMG/M metagenome (IMG submission 20009)
GGAAGGCTCTGGATTTCCTGAAGGATGATTGTGAACAAAAATCAGACTAACCGCATTATATTTAATTGCCTTTTTCATTATCTCTCGAGGATAAACAGCACTGGAAGTCAAACTTCCTTCAAATAAATCTTCGGTTTCAATCAGTTTATTTTTTCCGTCTAAAAACAGCACCTTAAAAATTTCTTTTTTATCTTTTTGCATTGATTGGTATAGATAATCAAAGACCGCTTTTGAGGATTTCAGAATTATTGTACCAAGGATTTTTTCTTTTAAATATCGCTCTGATATTTGTTGGAAAAGTTTTACTCCAAATGCATTGTGGGGTCCAATTCCTTTAATTTCCTGAAGTTCTTCCATTGGTGCTTCAAGAACACCCCGAAGAGTTTTGAACTTTCTTATAGCCTTTTTTGCCTGCTGTTTACAATCCTTTCGAGGGGTTCCAAGAGTTAACAGCAATTCAACTATCTCATAATCATGAAATCCTGAAATGCCGGATCTTATAAATTTCTCTCGTAATCTTCTTCGATGGCCTTCCTGGCTCTTCAGGTTCTTCATCTGCTTCGACCTTTCCTGTCAGCTTTTGTTCTCTATCCCTGTAATTCTACCTTTTCTTGGTTTTTGCACCTTTACCCCTTTAATCCTTTTACCCCTTTAATCCTCTAATCCTGTATTTTGTCCTCTAATCCTACTTTCACAGAACTTTTCATTGGCTTAACCAAGAGGACAAAAAGAATAGATGCGATGATGCTTACAATACTGCCGGCAATAAATGCCGGGCAGTAACTTGCAAATGTATCATAAACCCATCCTGCAAACAGTGGGCCTATCGCTCCTCCTATACCATTTGAAATAGTAATTATACCCCAGAGCGTGCCTAAGAATGTCCGACCAAATATATCTGCGGTAAGTGGAGCGAAGAAAGGTGCCCAACAGCCATAACTAATCCCATAAACTACAATAAAAATATACAAAGCCTTACTGGTTATAATTTTTGGCAAGAAAAACAGGCAGATTCCCTGAATAGTCATAGCAGTAGCCAGCATAATTTTTCTACCAATTCTATCTGAAAGCCAACCTCCGCCTACTCTTCCCACAATACTGATTAACCCTAAGAGTCCAAGACTACCAGCAGCTACCATTCTATCAATCCCCACATCAATTGCATAAGGAATGAGATGAACTATAACCATCTGTAACTGAAACAACATTAGAAGGTGAGTGAGAAAAATAGCCCAATAAGAAGTAGTTTTAAGGGCATCTCTCACTTCCCAGGAAACTTCTTCTGGAGAGGTTACTTTAACTTTTTTACATCCAGATACTCCATCCGGGTATAACTCCTTATCTTCTGGAGACTTCACCATAAGAGAACCTAACGGAATTAATACAGCCGAGATTAATATCCCGCATATTGCATAAGACATTCTCCAGCCAAACGAAGCTATCAATAATGCAGCTAATGGAGCGAAAATAGCGCTTCCTAAACCTATTCCCGCACCTGTAATCCCCGTTGCTATTCCTCTTTTCTTAATAAACCATTGGGAAACAGTACTGATGAGACAAACCCAACCTGTGGCTGCGCTGCCTAAACCAACCAAAACTCCATAAAATAGGTATAATTGCCAAACTTTAGAAATCATTGAGCAGCCAAGCATTCCTAAGCCCAGCAAACAGGCTCCTGCCATTATAAGAATTTTTGGTCCGTATTTATCTACTATTCGCCCTGTAATTGGTGCTCCTATAGCGTAGAATACCATATATAAGGAGAAAACTCCTGAGGTCATAGTTCTTGTCCATCCAAATTCTTTACATATTGGAGTAAAGAAGACCCCAAAGGCATACCGCAGCCCACCTGTGAGTGCTAAACACAAAAAAGCTGCTGCTACAATTATCCATCCATAATAGATTCTTTTTTGAAAGAATTTCAACTATATACCTTTATCTCGTATTAAATTCTAAATCCTAAACACCAAATCCTAAACAAATTCAAAATCGGCTTAATTCAAGAAAATCCTTAAACGGGTTTTGCATTAACTCGGAGGAAAGCTCTTCTTTTACTTTAAAAAGGTGACTTTGGCAAGAACAATCGGAGCATCCGAATCCCCTCACAGGACTCCCAAATTTAAAGAGAGCTTGTGCCATCTTGCACTCTTCCTTTTTTGCTGATTCTTTGTAGAGAACCTTTTCAACTTTGACATATTTTTGTGCCAATAAATAATCAATATGCCAGAATTTTCTTTTCTCTCTTCTCAGGTGTCTGGTTACTCTCTTTTCAATTCCATTTTGAGCAGAACCAATATAAGCGTAACCCCCTTTATTGAATTTTACTTTCCCCAGGGCACCGACTTTAACCGAAATATCTCTCCCTATAGAAATAAATAAAACATATATTCCTTTTGTTCTTACCATCCGATATCTTGTCCCTTCTAATCCTCTACTCCTTTAATCCTCTAATCCTGTCTTTACTTAATATTCCATTTCTTCTTGAATCTCTTAAGCACAGTATATAATTCAGATTGTAAAGAGACAGAATCAGCTACAAAAGAAGATAGTTCTCCAAAAGTATCCTCAGTAATTTCATTTAGCCAGGCACTTATCCCTATCTTCTTAATCTTTTCCATCTCTTCATTTTTTTCAGCAGGAGTAAGTCTTGCTCCGCCTTTTCCTCTATTCATAGCTCTCCTCGCCCTTCTGGGTAAGTATTTGCCAATGAGAGCCTTCATTGTCTGGCTATAATCATCTATAATTTGCTCAATCTCTTTCTCTTCAAATTTTTTCTTTCTTTTTCCAAAAAACATACAACCTCCTCTTTTCGAAACCTCAATTGAATAATTTTACCCAATTTCTAAATTTTAAAGGCTCCACTTCGTTTTTCTTATTTTATTAACAAAGAGATGAGCTTCCCTAATAGGCTCAGGCAACTTATATTTATCTATACACCTCAAAACTATCCTTATAGAAGTGGGAAGACTTATCTTATTTCCTGGAGAGACAAAGATGGGATTAACTCCTCTTTTTGTTCTCACCACTGCTCCTATTACTTCTTCTCCCTCCTTCAATAGGCTGTAATCCCCCTTTTCCTCTCCCGGGGTTGAGTAATTCCCACTTAACTTAGATTTGGCACAGCCAATGGTTGATTTATCTAAAAATAACCCTAAATGGGTAGCTATCCCCATCCTTCTTGGATGAGCAATTCCCTGGCCATCAAAAAGGATAACATCAGGCTCACTTCTTATTTTTTTAAAAGCTCCCAACAAAGCCGGCCCTTCCCGAAAAGTAAGGAGTCCAGGAATATAAGGAAACTTTACCAAACAAATAAAGAATTGCCTTTCTATTATCTTTAAATGAGGAAACTTGAAAACCACCACCCCTGCTATTGCCTTATCGTTGGAGTAGCTGACATCTGCTCCTGCAATTTCTTCTATTTTGCTAAAATTTTCCCTAAGAGATACCTTCTCTCTCAGCTGGAGCTGAATTTTGATTGCTTCTTTATAGCTAACTTCCCAGGAATGTAGGTTCCGATATCTCAAGATAAATCTCGCTTTCTATTCAACAGGAATATCCTCTCCCATTTTTTTACGAGGCCACTCAATCTCTATTAATCCCGGTTTTACCAACCTTGCCTTAATTTTATCCTTTTTAATGTCGGGATCTATCCTTATTTTAAGAATATGGGATTTATCTGTTCTTGAATATCTTACATACCTTTTTGGCCCATAGATTCCCATTCCAAAGGGACCTATTTTAATGCCAAAATCTTCCCAGAAATTCTCAAAATCCTCCCATTCTTCTTTAAATTCCATTTTCCCCTCCCTTTAAAATTGAAATGTCAAAAATTTATGTTTTTTCCAAGAAATCTACCTTCTAACAAGACTTCTTATAATATGCATATTTCTTAAATCATCCCCTTCTCTCTTATAAGGAGTCTCCATTATTCCCGGCAAAGAAAAAAGTCCTGGATGATTTACAAGGTATTTAAAACCTTCCAGTCCTATATATCCTTTTCCTATATGCCAGTGTCTATCAGAGTGTGAAGCAAGAGGAGTTTTAGAATCATTGAGATGAAGGAGAAAAAGTTTATCTATTCCCACTAATCTATCAAATTCATTTACTGTTCTTTCCACTCCCTTTTTCGTTCGAAGCTCGTACCCCGCCTCAAATAGATGAGCGGTATCCAGGCATAATCCAATCCTATCCTTCTCTCTGATTAAATCAACTATAGCCTTAATTTGAAGAAATTTATAGCCAATTTCTGTCCCCTGTCCGGCTGTATTCTCCAGAAGAAGCCTGACGCTGTTTTTAACCTCTCCAAGAGCTTTGTTTACCCCCTCGCTGAATCTTTCAATCGCTCTCTCTTCCGAAGAATTAATCCTTCTTCCAATATGAAGAATAAGAAAAGAGGCACCTAAAACTTTGGACCTTTTCAAATCCTCGCATAAGCATCTAATCGACTTAAAGTAAAGAGCATCATCTGGAGAGGCTAAATTAGGAAGATAGGGCATATGAACAAATAGAGGCAGAAGAGACTCTCTCCTCAAACCTCTTCTGAATTTTTTTGCTTCTTCTATGGGTATGGGAAAATTCCCCCATACTCTGGGATTCCGAGAGAAAATCTGAATAGCCTTGCATTCTCTTTTTTTTGCTCGAGCGAGGACTTTAGAAAAACCACCAGCAATAGAGATATGAAATCCAAATTTCATTTTAGCGAATGATAAAATATATTTTGGGGCCGCTTTTAATATTAAAGAAAAAGAAGGATGTGTCAAAGTTAAAAAATCTTACAGATCCGCCCTTACGGATGGAGCCTTCTTTCTAACAGGGTAAACTACTCTTCCTCCCACAATGGTATATTCTATCCGAGCAGGTAAGTGCCATCCTAAAAAGGGAGAGTTTGTGCTCTTAGAAAGAAATTCTTCTTCTTTTACCTCCCAGATTTTCTCTAAATCAAATATAGTTAAATTTGCCTTCTTTCCCTCCTTAATTTCTCCCCTATCTATCCCTAAAATACGAGCGGGATTTATGGTTAACTTAGCTATAGTCTCCATTAAAGAAATAACATTTTTCTTTACCAATTCTTTAATTGCAAGACCTAAAGCTGTCTCCAGACCTATAGCTCCAAAGGGAGCGAAATTATATTCTTTCTCTTTTTCTTCAAAGGTATGAGGAGCATGGTCAGTAGCGATAACATCAATGATATTATTCTTTAAACCCTGTTTTAAAGCCTCTACATCCTTCTTACTTCTTAAGGGAGGATTCATTTTGGTATTAGTATTAAAACTGGTAACCTCTTCATCAGTTAAAGTAAAATGGTGTGGAGTAACCTCGGCAGTCACTCTTATCCCGGCTTTTTTAGCTTCTTTGATTAGCCTTACAGAGTTGGCAGTAGAAACATGAGCTATATGAACATAAGAACCGGTCATTTTAGCCAACAGTAAATCCCTGAAAACAGCTATTTCTTCTCCCTCGGCAGGCATTCCCTTTAAACCTAAAATAGTAGAAAAATACCCCTCATTCATTACTCCATCTTGATTTAAACTTTTATCTTCACAATGAGAGATAATGGGGACATTGAGCATCTTTACATACTCCAAAGCTCTTCTCATAAGATGAGAAGAGACTACCCAATCTCCATCGTCTGAAAAAGCTACTGCCCCGGCTCCTTTTAACCTGCCCATCTGAGATAAATCTTTACCCTCTCTATTTTCACTTATAGCAGCTATGGGCAGAACTTCTACTATCCCACTTCTCTGAGCTTCTTTTAAAACAAATTCTACCAACGAGGGTTCATCAATAGCTGGATTTGTATTAGGCATACAACAGATGGTAGTAAATCCTCCCCTTGCTGCAGCATAAGTTCCTGTTTGTATAGTCTCTTCGTCTTCTCTCCCCGGTTCTCTAAGATGAGTGTGCATATCAATAAGTCCGGGAACAACTACCTTTTCTGAAGCGTCTATTAACTGGGCAGTAGAAAAATTGATGTTTGCAGCTATTTTTTCTATCCTCTCTCCTTCAATAAGTATATCCATTACTTCGTCGGCTTTAGTAGCCGGATTTACCACTCTTCCATTCTTAATTAAAATAGACATATTAACCCTCACTTTTTTTACTTAATAGTAGGTATAATATAGCCATTCTTACAGCTACCCCATTAGTTACCTGATCTAAAATTACACTTCTTTTCCCATCCGCTATTCTCGCTGGCATCTCTATACCTCGATTTACCGGTCCGGGATGCATAACCAAAACATCCTCTTTAGCTAACTTTAACCTCTCTTCAGTCAAAGAAAAAAGCTCTATATATTCAGAAAGAGAAGGAAGAAATCCCCTTTCCTGACGCTCTTTTTGTATTCGGAGCATCATTATAATGTCCACTCCCTCAATGGCTTCTTCTATAGAATAATAAACCTTCACCCTCATTCTATCTATTTCAGGAGGAATAAGGGTGGGAGGACCACAAACTCTTACTTCAGCTTTTAACTTAGATAAACCCCAAATATTAGACCGAGCAACACGGGAATGAGTTATATCTCCTATTATGGTTACCTTCAGGTTCCCCACATCTCCTTTTTTCTCTCTCATAGTATAGATATCCAGAAGAGCTTGAGTGGGATGTTCATGAGCTCCATCGCCAGCATTAATTATAGAAACAGGGAGACTTCTTGCTAAAAAATGAGGGGTCCCGGGAACAGAATGACGAACAACAAAACAATCCACCTTCATAGCAAGGATATTCTTAACTGTATCTAATAGAGTCTCTCCTTTACTTACACTGCTATTGGAGACGGAAAAATTTAAGACATCAGCGTTGAGCCTTTTTTCTGCCAATTCGAAAGACATTCTCGTTCGAGTACTCGGCTCAAAAAAGAGATTCACTACTGTTCTCCCTCGCAGGGTAGGGACTTTTTTTATAGGCCTTTCCAGAACTTCCCGAAAAGACTTTGTCGTATCCAGAATATAGAGAAGTTCCTCTTTAGATAAATCCTCTATTCCCAATAAATCTTTTCTCTTAAAATCCATCCTCATTCCCTCCTTATTATTAATACCTCATCTCTACCATCTATCTCTTTTACTTTAACCTCCACCATCTCTTTTAAGGAAGTAGGAATATTTTTACCTACATAATCTGCATGAATAGGAAGCTCCCGATGACCCCTATCTACCAGAACAACCAATTCTACTTTAAGAGGGCGACCAAAATCTAATAAGATATCGATAGCTGCTCTCACTGTTCTTCCTGTATAAAGGACATCATCCACTAAAATCACTTTCTTATCATCTATGGGGAAGGGAATATCAGTGTCTCTTACCACAGGATGATAAGCTATTCGAGTGAGGTCATCTCTGTAAAGAGTAATATCCACGCTCCCCGTAGGTAATCCCTTACCCGTAATCTCATTTACCATTCTGCTTATTCTCCTGGCTAAAGGGACTCCTCGACGGTGAATACCTACAATAATAATATTTTCCATTTTTTTGTTTCTCTCTATAATCTGATGGGAAAGACGCCAAAGAGAACTCTTCATCTCCTCTTCATTCATCAACTTTGCCATTATCTCCTCCCTATATCTATAAAAAAACCCTTCCTGCAAACGCAGGAAGGGTATCAAAATAGATATCTTCTATTATTTTGTATAAGGTAACTGTCTTTTTATTTATCAATCCTCCATTTAATAGCACATTTTTCTCCTTATTGGCCTCACAGGACCAATTTAAAGGCTAATCATCATCTTGTTTATAATAGCATAAAAAAAAATTTTGTCAAATTTTTTTACCTGCTTTTTCAAACCAGCTTGCCGTCCTTTTTAAGCCTTCATTCAAATAAACTGTTGGCTCCCACCCCAGCTCTCTTTTTGCTTTTTCAGCATTAAGAAATATTTTATATACCTCGCCAGTTTTTGGAGGAGCATGTAAAGGTTCCAATTGATAATGGGTAATCCCCTTTAACATCCTGAATATCCTGTTTACAGAAGTGCCCTTCCCTGTTCCCAGATTATAAATAAAATCGCTAAACTTCTTCTTTCCAGTCATTTTAAAATGAAGAGAATTCTCAATAGACAATAAATTCGCCCTCACCGCATCGCTAACATATAAAAAATCTCTCTCCTGATTTCCATCACCATTTATAATTACTCTGTTATTTCTTAGCATTCGCTCGGTGAAAATAGCTATTACTCCTGCTTCTCCATAAGGGTCCTGTCTTGGGCCGTATACATTGGAGTATCTTAAAACTCTACAATCTAAGCCATAATTTGTATAATATAAATAGAGATAATGCTCTACCGTATGTTTACTTACCCCATAAGGAGATAATGGATTTACAGGGTGAGCCTCATCGCAAGGTAAATAGTTCGGCTCTCCATAAATAGCGCCACCAGTAGATGCATAAATAAACCTTTTAACGTTATACTTTTTGCTGCACTTTATAAGGTTTAAAGAACCTAAAATGTTAACATGGACATCAAATAAAGGCTCTCTTATAGACTTACTTACACATATTTGTGCTGCATGATGGTCAACAAAATCGGGCCTTTCCTTATCGAAAACATCCTCCAATGAAGAACTTTGTATATCCACATTATAAAATTTTGCTCTTGGATTTATATTCTCCCTCTTTCCCGTGGATAGATTATCTGCAACTACTACTTCATAACCCTTTTCAATAAAACCGTCCACTATATGTGACCCAATAAAACCTGCTCCTCCAGTAACCAATATCTTCAGAATACTACCCCCCCTAAAATTAGTTTTAAAATTGAACAGATATAATAAAAGGGGTAGAAGATAATCTCCTACCCCTCTTTTTCAAGTTCTCATTTTTCTTTAGTGGCTTAGTATTGTGGATAACCCCCTCCTGGTGGCATCGCTGGTCCTTTCTCCTTTTCCTCAGGAATATCAGTAACCACAGCACCTGTGGTTAAAACCAGGCAGGCAACACTTGCTGCATTTTGAATGGTAGACCTTACTACTTTTGCCGGGTCTATAACCCCTGTTTCTACTAAATCCTCATATTTTCCTGTTTCTGCATTGAACCCCTCAGAGCCTTTTCTCTTTATCACTTCTTCTACTACCACTCCTCCTTCTAAACCTGTATTCTCCGCTATCTTCTTTAGAGGTTCTCTGAGAGCATTTCCTATTATACGAGCTCCCATTTCTTCATCAGGATTATCAAACTTAAGGTTCTGGAGTACGGGAATAGTTCTTATTAAAGCTACCCCCCCTCCAGGGACTATCCCTTCCTCTACAGCTGCCTTAGTTGCGGCAACTGCATCCTCAATTCTTGCCTTATTAGTCTTCATCTGAGCTTCAGTAGCTGCTCCTACATTAATTACGGCTACTCCTCCAGCTAACTTGGCTAATCTTTCCTCCAATTTTTCTCTGTCATAATCGGAATCTGTTTCGTCTCTTTGGAGTTTTATTTGAGCTATTCTATCCTCTATACTCTTCTTATCTCCCTGTCCTTCAATAATAGTAGTATTTTCCTTATCTACTTTTACTCTCTTTGCTTTTCCCAGCATTGAGATATCTACATTTTCTAACTTCAGTCCTAAATCTTCGGAAATCACTTTCCCGCCTGTAAGGACAGCGATATCCTCCAGCATCTCCTTTCTTCTGTCTCCAAAACCAGGCGCCTTAACCGTTATGCATTTCAAAGTTCCTCTTATTTTATTAACTACTAAAGTAGCCAACGCTTCTCCTTCCACATCCTCAGCAACAAGGAGGAATGATTTACCTGAGTTAGCTACTTTTTCCAAAATATGAAGAAGGTCCTTCATATTACTTATCTTCTTATCATGAAGAAGGATGTAGGCATCCTCAATTACAGCTTCCATTTTGTCCGGATTAGTTACAAAATAAGGGGAAAGGTATCCCCTATCAAATTGCATTCCTTCTACTAAATCCACACGGGTTTTTGCTGTCTTTCCTTCTTCTATAGTAATTACACCGTCTTCCCCTACTTTTTCCATGGCATCAGCAATTAAATTACCCACTTCAGTGTCATTAGAAGCAGCAACAGTTGCCACCTGTCCAATAGATTTCTTATCCTTAACCATTTTACTCATATTTTTTATCTCGTTAACTACTGTATCTACAGCTTTCTCCATTCCTTTTCTAAGACGGGTAGGATTAACTCCTGCCATTACACCCTTAAGGCCATAACGAATAATATACTGAGTCAAAAGAGTAGCTGTAGTAGTTCCATCTCCAGCTACATCTTTGGTTTTCTCTGCTACCTCTTTTACTAATTGAGCCCCCATATTTTCATAAGGGTCTTTTAATTCAATATCTTTTGCTACAGTAACTCCATCATCAGTGACGGTGGGAGCACCAAAACTTTTAGATAAAGCTACATTTTGTCCCCTTGGCCCCAAAGTAAGAGTTACTGTATCAGCTAATTGGTCTATTCCTTTAATTAAAGTTTGTCTTGCCTCTGAATCAAATAAAATTTGTTTCGCCATTTTTTACTCCTCCTCTAAATTACTCTATCACCGCTAAAACATCATCTTTGCCTAATACAAGATAATCTTCTTCGTCCATTTTTATTTCTGTCCCTCCGTATTTAGCAAAGATTACCTTGTCGCCTTTCTTTACCCCTTTAAAATCAGGTCCCACAGCTATTACTTTCCCCTTCTGAGGTTTTTCTTTACTTGCTGTGTCGGGAAGATAGATTCCCCCCTTTGTTTTTTCCTCCTCCTCCTCTGGTTTTACTACCACTCTTTCTCCTAAAGGTCTAATCTCCATGTTTATATCCCTCCTTATCTTATTTTTTGAAAATATTTTAATTTTTAAAAAATATTATATACTTCTTGACAAAATTGTCAAGCCCTTCTCCTCGAAAAAAGCCCTCTAAATGATTTACCAATAATACTTTTAAAAATTTGCTAAAAATAAAAATTTCTTTATAATGAAAGAAAAGAGGGATATATATGAAAGGGTGGATGGGGAAAATCGCCGTCGTAGATTTGTCTTCGGGTAATATCACCGAAAATGAAATAGATAGTGAAATAAGAGAAAAATATTTAGGGGGACGAGGCTTGGGGGTGCATATGATGTTCAATAAAGTTGGTCCCGAGGTTGCTCCCCTTAGTGCTAAAAATTTATTAATTTTTGCTACCGGTCCTTTAACAGGGACAAAAGCTCCTACATCTTCTCGGATAAGTCTTTCTACTAAATCTCCTTTAACAGGAACAATCTTTGATTCCAATGCTGGGGGCGAGTGGGGAATTCAATTAAAGCAAGCCGGTTACGATGCTTTAATTATCAAAGGGAAGGCTTCTTCTCCTGTTTTTATTGATATTAATGAAAAAGAGATTCAAATTAAGGATGCAAAAAGATTATGGGGGGGAGAGACCTTTGAGAGTATAAAATTATTAAAAAAGCTGAAGAGAAATAAGGTAAGTATCGCCTGTATAGGTCCTGCAGGAGAAAATTTAGTAAAATTTGCTTCTATTATGGTTGATGAACATGGAACTTTTGGGCGAGGTGGAGTAGGAGCAGTTATGGGGTCAAAGAATCTTAAAGCCATTTGCGTCTCCGGAAAGAAAAAAGTAGAGATTGCTGATTCGGAACAGCTTGATTTTGTGATTTATGAGACCAAAAAATGGATTAAAGCCAATCCTCTCACTTTCGTAGGGCTTCCCGAGTTCGGCACACCGGTTTTAGTTAATCTGGTTAATAGAATGGGAATCTTTCCTGTTAAGAATTACCAAACTTCTTACATTAAGGAGGTAGGAAATATTTCTGGTGAGAAGATTAAAGAGAAAATTTTTGTAAGGAGAGCAGCCTGTCCTACCTGCCCTATCGGCTGTAGAAGAATAACCCAAACTAAGAATGAGAAGGGGAAGGGGCCAGAATTTGAAACAGTATACTCATTGGGAGCTATGTGCTGCATATTTGATTTAGAGGTAGTAGCAGAAGCCAATTACCTATGCAATAGATTAGGACTGGATACCATATCTACGGGGGTAACCATTGCTTGCACTATGGAACTCAAAGAAAGAGGAATAGTAGATGCGGGAATCTCTTTCGGGGAGAAAGATAAAATTAAAGAAATTATCAAAAATATTGCCTACCGTCAGGGTATAGGGGACGATTTGGCTGAAGGGTCTCGTCTCTTTGCCTTAAAATATAAAGCAGAGGATTATGCAATGCAAGTTAAGGGATTGGAGTTTCCCGCCTACGACCCTCGGGGAATGAAGGGGATGGGGTTAGCTTATGCTACTTCTAACCGAGGTGCCTGCCATTTACGTGCTTATATGGTGGGACCTGAGATTTTAGGTATTCCGAAACTGATTAATCGCTTTACTGCTCTGGGAAAAGCAGGCTTGCTCATTTATATTCAAAATCTTAACGCTGCTCTGGATACCCTTATCTTTTGCCGATTTGGTGGTTTTGCCATCTCTGATGATTATTATGCTCGCTTAGTATCTGCGGTAACTGGATGGCAAATTGAACCCTATAATCTTCAGATAATTGGAGAGAGAATATGGAACTTAGAACGGCTCTATAACTTAAGAGAAGGTTTTTCCAGAAAAGATGACCTTCTTCCCTCTCGAATGTTAAAAGAACCCTTAACACAAGGACCATCTAAGGGTGAGACTGTCAGTTTAAATAAGATGCTGGATGAATATTATCTTTGTAGAGGATGGAATAAAGAAGGAATACCCGGGGGAAGAAAGCTAAAAAGTTTGGGTTTAAACTCTGGCAAAGAAGAGAAAGATGTTTAAAGCTTTTCAAAAAATTGGACGGGAACTATTTTTACAAGGTTTAAATAATAGTCATAGTGGAAATTTAAGTATCCGTCAGGGAGATAGAATTTTTATTACTCGAAGGGGTTCCATGCTGGCAAATCTCGCTGAAGAAGATATAATCGAGACGGGGATAGAGAAAAATGACAGTAATATCACTCTTGCTTCTACCGAAATTATCGTTCATCGAGCAATTTACCAGAGCACTTCTGCTTTAGCCATAGTTCACTGTCATCCCCCTTATGCTATAGCTCTCTCTTTAATTGAGAATGATATTATCCCTATCGATTCTGAAGGTTGTTATCTTTTTCGGAAAGTGCCCGTATTAAAGAGCGAATATACCATAGGCTCGAGGGAAGTAGCCAAGGGAGCTTCAAAGCTTCTTAAAAAGTATCGACTTATTATGATTAAAGGGCACGGCTGTATAGCTATTGGGCAGCTACTTGAAGAGGCCTATCAGTGGGCATCAAGTTTAGAGCACTCCTCAAAGATTATCTATATTACTAGAACGATGAAGCCAGATTTTGTTCATGAAAAAATTAAAGATTATCATAAATGGTAATAAGAGAGTTCTCTGAGAGGTAAACAAGATGAAAGATAAAACAAAGGATGAGCTTATGAATGAATTGGCAAAGTTACGCGGGCAAATTGCTGAATTGGAAATTCAACACAAGCAAGTGGAGGAAGTGATTAGAAAGTCAGAGAGGAACTACCAAGACCTATTTGAAAATATAATAGATGGCATCATAGTACATAAGCTAATTGTGGATGAAAATGGCAACCCGGTTGACTACATTCTCGAGAAGATGAATAATGCTGCTGAAAAAATTCTATCCTGGAAGAAAGAAGAAATAGAGGGTAAAAGAACAACAGAGGTATATAGTGGTGATACGCCATTCATCAAAAGGTATGCTAAAGTTGCTCAAACTGGCGAACCGGAATATTTCATTGACTACTATCCAAGGTTTGGAAAGTGGTATGAGATTGCATCTTTCTGCCCTAAAAAGGGGTATTTTGCGAACATCTTTAGGGACATCACCGAGCGCAAGCAGAAGGAAAAGGAAATCCAGAAGTTAAACCAGTTCCAGAAAATTGTTATCGATAACGCGAATATTTGGCTGGATGTATTAGACAAGAAACTCAACATTATTGTATGGAATAAGGCTGCAGAAAAGATCAGTGGCTACTCTCGCGACGAGGTTGTAGGACACAATAAGATATGGGAGTGGCTCTACCCGGATGAGGAGTATCGAAAAAAACTTATGGCGGCAGAGAACGTAATCATCAGCAAGGGGGGGAGAATGGAGAGTTCTGAAACAACCATCCGGTGCAAGGATGGCAAAACCAAAATTATCTCATGGTACTCCCGGAATCTGGTGGACGAGAGTGGTGCTCTAATTGGGTCCCTTGTACTCGGCAGCGACATCACCGAGCGCAAGAGGAGAGAGGAGCAACTCACCTACATAGCTACCCATGACACTCTAACCGGTCTTCCCAACCGGTTCCTGTTCGATGACCGTCTCAGCCTGGCGATGGTTCATGCACACCGCAAAAAGCAAAAACTTACTGTAATGATGTTCGATTTGGATTGGTTTAAGAACATTAACGATTCGTTAGGACACAGGATAGGAGATAAGCTGCTGCAAGCTGTTGGTAGTCGATTGAGAAGTTTCCTGCGCGAAAGCGATACCATTGCCCGCATGGGAGGGGATGAGTTTTTGCTGCTTTTGCCAGAAACTGCTCGGGTAGAAGATGCAATCAAGGTTGCTCAAAAAATTCTGGAAGAGATTCGAAAACCATTTGTAGTTGATAAACATAAACTAAATATCGCCGTCAGCATTGGAATTGCTATCTTCCCCAACGATGGGGAAGATACAGATACTTTGATAAGTCATGCCGATATCGCCATGTACCGCGTTAAGAAAGCTGGCCGGAATGGCTACCAACTCTATACAGCTCAGCTATAAATACCGAAGCCTTAGAATAACTGATAGTAGTTACCCAAATTACTGCCTATTTCGGGAGGCAAACTCTGTTAGATGTCTACTATCTAACAGGGCAAACAAGATGAAAGACAAAAATAAAACAAAAGGGAAAAGCTTTAGTTTCTAAAGAATTAGACCTTGCCTTCTCTGATTCCAAAACTGCTCAGGGAAGCTTTGAGAGAGAAAATTATAAGTGGTGTACTATTCAAACTTACTATTCAATGCTTCATTCAGCCCGAGCTTTGCTTTGTAGTAATAGCTTACGTGAGAAAAGCCATGCCTGCCTAATTGAAGCTATGCAGACTCTTTATGTTGACAAAGGACTTTTAGAATATTGGCTAATTGAAGCTCTCCAAAAAGCAAAAAGGCTAAGAGAAGAAGCTGACTATTATGAAATATAATGAATTTATAAAAAACTTAAAGAAAGGGGAAATCGCTTCCGCCTACCTTTTTGAGGGAGAAGAAGTCTATTTGAAGAACAAAGTTGTTGAAAAAATTAAAGAAAAATTTATACCTCCCCAATACGAAGATTTTGACTACGAGATCATCTCAGGAAAAGATGCTTCCACTGCTCAAATTGGAGATTCTCTTGCTACTCTTCCCCTTAAAGGAACAAAACGCTTGGTGGTTATAGAAGAAGCGGAAAAACTCTCTTTCGTAAATCAAAAATTTTTACTTGAGTTTTTAGCCAGGATAACAAACTCTACCTGCCTTATCTGTTCAGGAGAAAAATTCAATCAGAAAACGAAGTTTTATCGTGCATTTAAAAAGAAAAACAGAATTGTCTCTTTTAATCTCTTATGGGATGAGGAAGCAATAGATTGGATTCGTAAAGAAACGCAAAGAAAAGGCGGTGAAATTACAACAGAGGCAGCAGTTTATCTTGAAGAAAAAATAGGAAACGACCTTACCTCCTTAACCAAAGAGATAGAGAAACTTTTTCTCTTTATTTATCCCAGACGTTTAATAGAAAAAAAAGACGTAAAAGGGGTTGTGGGAGAAGGTAAGGGAGCAGAAGTTTTTAGTCTTACAAAAACAATTAGAAAACAGGACTTCTCACGCGCTCTCCTCATTCTTCCCGAACTCTTAGATAAAGGAGAAGACTCTATGAAGATTCATTCTCTTATAGTTCGGGAGATAAAACTTCTATTGATAATTAAAGAGAAAAAGGAGAACTTATTCCCTCGAAAAATATGTCCCCTTATTTTTCCTTCAGCAAAACATTATTCCAGTTTTCATATAAATATTGCCAACGAGTATATCCAGGCCAGTAAAAAGTTTACCCTCTCTCAATTAATAAAAGGTTATGAGCAGTTAGTGGAAGCAGAAGCATCTATTAAAAGTGGGAAAGAGGAGCCTTATATAGCTTTACAGAGAGTATTTTTAAATCTTCTTAAGAAGTATTAATTCGAAAGTTATTTACCCCGTTAGATAGTAAACATCTAACAGGGTTTACCTTCTCTGATAAAACTTATCGCTTCTGCTCGGGTAGCAGGATTCTCTCTAAATATTCCTCTTACCACTGAGGTGACTGTTCTTACTCCTGGCTTTTTTACTCCCCGGATGGACATACAGAGATGCTCCGCTTCTATCATCACCATAACTCCCCTGGGTTGCAAGGTATCATTGACCACATCAGCTATTTGAGTAGTTAGCCTTTCCTGAACCTGGAGTCTTCTACTAAGTATATCCACTACGCGGGCTAATTTACTTAGCCCAGTTACTCTTCCTCCCCTGGGGATGTAAGCAATGTGAGCTCTCCCCAGGAAGGGCAAAAGATGGTGTTCGCATACAGAGTACAAAGGAATGTCTCTAAGGAGAATTATCTCGTCATGTTTTTCTCCTCTTAAAATGGTAAGCTCTTCTTTAGGCTCTTTCCCTGTTCCTCCGAAGACATATTCGCACATTCTGGCTACTCTCTTCGGCGTATCCTTTATCCCTGGTCTATCTGGATTTTCTCCTATTCCCTCCAAAAATAGCTTTACTGCTTTCTCAATTTTGTCCTTATCCATATATTCGCCTCTTTTTATAAAACTTTTCTTAAAATAACAAGCTATTCTGTTTTGTCAATTACTTTTTGCGAGGCCTCTGAAAAACCTCCAGAGTCCTCTTATAATCTAATCTGTGTAATTTGGACTTTTATCTGGGTAATCAGAGATTTCTGACTTTTTCAGAAAGCTCTTTGCACAAAAAAAAAATTAATGAATACTAACTTGCCAAATGGCATAGCTATATTTTGCAAGAAAATCCTTTTATAAAGGTAGGGAACGGTCGCGACCGTTCCCTACTTCAATAAATTTGGGCTAAAGGTAGAATTTTTATATCTTCCTACTGGATGTTAGCAATGATATCTGGTCAAATGCTTCTTCCGCTCGATAAGAGCTCCTCACAAAGGGTCCTGCCATTATAGAGGAGAACCCTAAAGACTTTCCTATTTTTTCATATTCTTCAAATTTTTCAGGGCTTACGAATTCTTTTATCTTTAGATGCTTTGTAGATGGTCTGAGATATTGACCTATAGTAAGCATATCACATTCAACTTCCCGTAAATTTCTCATCACCTCAACCACTTCCTCAAACTTTTCCCCCAATCCTACCATAAGGCCAGATTTTGTATAAATAGAGGGGGATAATTTTTTACTCCGTTTTAAAAGATTTAAGGAACGCTTATAGTCTGCTTGGGGCCTAACTTCCGAATAAAGACGAGGCACAGTCTCCAGGTTGTGGTTTAACACTTCGGGTTCTGCTTCTAATACCAGTTGCAGAGAAGAAAGAGAGCCCTTAAAATCGGGAATAAGTAACTCTATCTTAATTTTTTCATTTTTATTTCTTATCTCTTTAACAGTTCTGGCAAAATGCTCTGCTCCCCCATCTTTTAGGTCGTCTCTGGTTACTGAAGTTATCACCACATAATTCAAATTCAATCTTTTAACTGCTTCAGCTACATTCTCTGGTTCCTCTATGTCGAGAGGAAGAGGCTCACCCTTTTTTACGGCACAAAACTTGCAATTCCGAGTACATACATCCCCCAAAATCATAAAAGTAGCTGTTTTTTTAGAAAAACATTCTCCCATATTGGGACACCTTGCCTCTTCACAAACCGTATGCAAGGATAGGGAGCGAAGGAGTTTCTCCATCTCTTGAAGTAGCTCTTGATCAGGAGCTCTTTTTTTGATCCAATATGGAAACTTCATTTTTATCTCCAAGTTGTGTTTTTCTTTGCTCTCTGCTCTCTGCTCTCTGCTCTTAAAAATCAAGGGCATCCGAAGAAAATCTTCTAAAGACACCATCTATTTGTCTAAGCCTTTCCTCTATCTCTCTTCCATTTCTCACAACTTCTAACATAAGAATCCCTTTATAATTAATCTGGTTTAAAGCGGCAAAGAAATTTTCCCAATTAATGTTTCCTTCGCCGGGCAAAAGATGGTCATCATTTTCCCCCAAATTATCAGTGATATGGATATGGATTAATCGGTCACCAAGCTTTTTTAACGCCTCAGCGGGGTCGCCATGAACATTGACATGTCCTGTATCTAAACAAGCTCCTGTATTTGGAGAATCGAGTTTCTCTATTATATACAAAAGCTCCTCTATCTTATCTCCGATTCTACCCGGTAAAGTATTCTCAACAGCCAAGTCAAGACCTCTTTCAACGCAGAAATCCGAGAGTTCTTTCAAACTTTGTAGGCTTATCTCGACTCTTTTTTCTCTTTTATTTTCTACTTTTGCTCCTCCATGAACTACGAGCACTTTTCCTCCTAATCTCTGCAAAGCTAAACCAGCCTCTTTTATTCTTATAATGGACTCGTCTCTAATCTGTTTTTCCTCCCGGGAAATATCCACATTACCAAAGGGCATATGCATTGAATATGCCATTATACCAAATTTATCTAATTTTTTGGATAGCAAATCTATTTTTTCGTAATTATTATACTTAAAATGCTTTAGGTTAGCTCTTAACTCAATTTTTTTTATCCCATATTCAGAGAGTATAGGTATTTGAGAAAAAATATCCTTATCCTCTATCATTGTGGTTGAAAGGCCAAATTTCATTTTTACTCCTTATTTCCTTATTTTTAAATCGATTTATCTCATTTTCTTATTGCTCCATTATTTATAGCATTTTAATTAAGATTGCCAAATAAGGGGAGAGGAATTTGACAAATGAGGTTTTTATGCTATCTATTCAAGGATTCGGTAAATAATAAGTAAACCCTGTTAGATGTTTGCTATCTAACAGGGTAAAGGATAAAAAATCTATTCCCAACAAAATAATTATAAAAATCATTGAAAGGATAGAACAATGCAAAAAATAAAGGTAGACTTCACGGATTACTTAAAGAGCACTCTTAAGTTTATGAGTCGACACGGACTCCTTCTTACTTCAATTAACAGAGAAGGAAAGATTAATGTTATGACTATTGGCTGGGGAACTATAGGAATAATATGGGATAAACCTATATTTGTTGTACTGGTTCGCCCTTCCCGCTTTACTTATAATTTTATTAAGAATACAGGGGTCTTTACAGTAAATGTACCTTCAGAAAGAATGATTGAAGCAGTCTCTTTCTGCGGTACAGTCTCGGGAAGAGATTATAATAAATTCAAGGAAAAAGGACTTACTCCTTTACCGGGGAAGAAAGTAGGCTCTCCTCTCATTAAAGAATGTCTCGTGCACTATGAATGTAAAGTGGTCCACAAAAATGTCATCATTCCGCAAGAACTCACTCCCAGCATTTCTTCCCTTTTTTATCCTGAGAATGATTATCATAACATCTTCTTTGGTGAAATTATGGCAACGTATGCCTCAGATAGAGCAAAAGACAGCTTAAGAAATTTTTAAAATTAAAAAAGGAGAATTTGGCTTATGCCAGCAAATCTTCCACCACAATATTATGAGATTGAGAAAAAGTATAGACTTGCTCGAACCAATCAAGAAAAAATTGCCATTCTTAAACAAATGCTCTCCATTATGCCTAAACATAAGGGAACAGACAGACTTCAAGGAGAGCTTAAGGCAAAAATCTCCAGGTTAAACAAAGAAATACAGAAAAAGCAGAGAGGCGGCAAGCGAATTTATAGTTATTATATACCCAAGCAGGGAGCAGGACAGGTCGTCCTTATTGGAGCACCGAATGCCGGAAAATCGCAAATTATTTCAAAAGTCACCGATGCAGATGCAGAGGTAGCTCCTTATCCCTTTACCACTTATAAACCTATTGTGGGGATGATGACTTTTGAAGATATTAAAATTCAGTTGATAGATACACCTCCTATCGCAGAAAATTCTACAGAATCGTATTTGACCGAGATCATTAAAAACTCTGATTTAACGTTACTTATCGTAAATTTAGGTAGCGATGACATACTTGAAGAAATCGGTACAGTGATTAAAGAATTGGGAAAGGCGAAAATTCTCATAGGGTCAAAAGAAAAAAAGATGGAGAAAGAAGAGGGATGGACTTATAAGAGGACAATAATGGTAGCTAACAAAATTGATATAAAAGGAGCAAAAGAGCGCTTCAGTATATTAAGGGAACTTTACGAGGATAAATTTTCCTTGATTTCTATTTGTGCAAAAGAGGAGAAAAACCTTAAAAATTTTGAAAAGGAAGTCTATAAAGCACTACAAATTATCAGAATATATACAAAGGCTCCAGGAAAGCCGGTAGATAAAAGCGAGCCGGTGGTTCTTAAAGAAGGAAGCAATATCCTTGATGCTGCTCGAGCTATCCATAAGGATTTTGTGAGTAGATTAAGATATGTAAGAATATGGAGTAAAAATAAATTTGATGGACAAGAAGTAAAAAAAGATTATATTCTGAAAGATAGTGATGTTTTAGAGTTTCATGCTTAAGAAAGCTGACGCAATAAAAAGAAAATTAGCAAAGAGGATAAAATGAATGGTAAATTTCTTCCTGTGGGAAAGCTTGACCCTCAATTTTTAGAAGAGCTTATAAATTCTTTACCGCCCGATAAGAAAGTCATTGTGGGACCAGGTATTGGAAAAGATGCAGCAGTTATTGATTTTGGGAGAAATTATCTGGTAGTAAAAACAGACCCCATAACTTTCACTTATCACGATATTGGTTGGTATGTAGTAAACATAAATGCCAATGATATAGTGTGTGTAGGAGCTACTCCTCATTGGTTTCTTCTTACTCTGCTTCTTCCAGAGGAAAAATCTTCCAAGAAGTTGGTGGAGGATATATTTAATCAGGTAAAATCTGCTTGCAGAAGATTAAACATCTCTTTAGTGGGGGGGCACACAGAAGTTACTCCTCATCTGGACCGTCCTCTTGCTATCGGCCAGATGGTAGGAGAGGTTCCTGAAAAGAGATTGATTAAAAATTCGAGAGCGGAAGTGGGAGATCTCATTCTTGTTACCAAAGAAATCGCCATAGAAGGTAGTCATGTAATATTTCAAAACAAAAGAAAAGAACTGGAAAAAAAGCTTTCTCCAGAAGCTTTAAACAGGATAAAAAATATCCTTTATACTCCTGGCATAAGCATAGTAAAAGAGGCTCTTCTGGCAAGTGAAAATGTTAAGATTCATTGTATGCACGATCCTACAGAAGGGGGATTAAAGACAGGACTATGGGAGCTGGCTTATGCTTCGCAGGTAGGGATGAGAATAAAAAAAGAGAAAATACCTATATTAAACGAGACAAAAACACTTTGTAAAATGTATGGTTTGGACCCTTTGGGACTCCTTGCCGCAGGCTCATTAATTTTAATTCTCCCTCTCAAAGAAAGTAAAAAGCTGCTTCAGATTTATAGTGAGAATAATATAAAATGTAGTATAATTGGAGAGGTGGTTTCTAAGGAAAAAGGGGTGAAAATAGTGGAAGGAGAAAAAGAATATTATTTATTAAATGAGAATAAGGATGAAATAAATAAAATTTTATAATCTTAAAAAATGTTGACTACTTTATCTTATTTTAAGAAATATTGTCCTTTTCATCCACTAAGAAAAAGAAGAAGGCAGAGAATTAAACTCATAGCAATCTTCTTCTTTTTTTTGTCTCTTTTTACCTTAAAAGCTTGTGCGGACTCTCCTGTCATCCGCGTAAAAATCTCTTCTGAGAAACAGAGATGTGCAGAAATAAGTGCTACAGGACCTTATAGGATAAAAGGAGAAAGAATCAAAAATTTTTCCTCCTCTCAAGAATTAAAGGCTACCTTCAGGGGGATAGCTATCAGGGAGGAGATTTTGGGGAAGGAAATATGGATAAAACCCGAAGGAGATGGTTCCTTGATTATGGTGAACGGGAGAAGATACCGCGGGGATATCCTTATTATTCAGCAAAATGAACCTTTTCTTGAGATAATTAACCGACTTCCCTTAGAGGAGTATCTTTATGGAGTAATAAAAGCTGAAATATCTCCTGATTGGCCTGCGTCTGCCGTAAGAGCCCAGGCTATCGCTTCCAGAACTTATGCTCTTAAAAAACTGAAGGACTCCTCAAATCATAAAGGAAATTATGATTTATCCTCTACAGTTAAACATCAGGTATATAGAGGAGTGGAGGCGGAGAATGATAAAGCTCGAGAAGCAGTGGATGCAACAAAAGGAGAAATTATTGCCTATCAGGGTGAGGTGGCAGCCATCTTCTATCATGATTGTTGTGGAGGATACACTGCTTCCAGCGAAAGCGTCTGGGGAGGAGCTTTCCCATATTTAAAAGCTAAGGAGGAAAATTTCTGTAAAGAAAGTCCTCATTATTTCTGGAAATTTCCAATTAAGAGAGATAATTTGGAGAAAATTCTCAAAAATAACGGGTTTAAAATAGGTAAGATTTATTCTATTGTCCCCCTCACTTTTGATGAAGGAGGAAGAGTGCAAAAACTTCGCATACAGTATAGTGATAGCAATATAAAAAAGTACCTCGTTTTAAAAGGAAACGATTTTCGTAATTTAATAGGAACAGATAAATTAAGAAGTACTCTGTTTAAAGTAAAAAGAGATGGTGATTATTTTATATTCACCGGCAGGGGACGAGGACACGGTGTAGGAATGTGTCAGCAAGGAGCCAAGGTAATGGCGGAGGAGGGTTTTACTACAGAAGAAATTCTTAAATTTTACTATCCCGGAACAGAGATAAAAAAAATTTCTGATTTCACAGATAAAAATCCAAATTACACAGATTAGATTATCATTGTAAATCGGTGTAATCATCTTTAAGAATCTGCGTAATCAGGCTCTTCTATTAGTTGGTTGACAAAATTATAAAATTTGATATTTTCCAAGAGAAGAGATAAAAAGATGTCTTTAGAAAAAAAGGCTGTATTAGTGATAGTGGATGGGTTGGGAGACAGAGTGGTAAGAGAAGGGAAGACTCCTTTGCAACTGGCCAAGAAACCTACTCTGGATGAGTTAGCAAGGGAAGGTTCCGTTGGACTGATGAATGCCCTGGGCCCAGGAGTTATTCCTGGAAGCGATACTTCACACTTAGCTATATTTGGATACGAGCCTTCTATTTATTATAAGGGAAGGGGCCCTTTTGAAGCTTTAGGGGTAGGAATTAGTTTAAAAGAAGGAGATGTTGCCTTCAGATGCAATTTTGCTACTGTGGATGATGAGTTAAAGGTAATAGATAGGAGAGCAGGACGATTAAAGGATGAAGGAAAAGAATTAGCTAAATCTTTGCAAGGGATGAATATAGAAGGGGTAGAGGTGGTTTTTGCATCTTCTACAGAGCATAGAGGGGTCTTGGTTCTTCGAGGAGAGGGTCTTTCTTCAAACATTTCGGATACTGACCCTCATACTTCTACCAAGAATGCCTTTGTTCTGGAGTCGAAACCATTAAATTCAGGAAAAGAAGCTAAAAGAACGGCTAAAATAGTAAATAAGTTAGTAAGAAGAAGCAAAGATATACTCTCTTCTCATCCCATAAATAAGCAACTCAAAAAGGAGGGGAAACTCCCCGCAAATATTATCTTAACTCGGGGAGCAGGAATATACCAGAAAATAGAGTCATTAAAAGATAGATATGGGTTCGATTCCTGTTGTATAGCAGGAGCAGCCCTTTATAAAGGTATAGCGAAATACATAGGGATGGAGGTTTTAGAAGTTTCAGGAGCTACAGGGAGAATAGATACAAATATTGAAGCTAAAGCTCTCGCTGCAAGAGAAGCTTTAAAGAAATTCGACTTTGTCTTTATCCATATTAAAGGAACGGATAATGCCAGCCACGATGGAAACCTTGAGGACAAAATTTTAATGATTGAAAAAGCTGACAAATTAGTTAACTTATTGAAAAAAGAGGATGCTTATCTTATTATAACTGCAGACCACAGTACACCCATTTCTATTAAAAGACACAGCAGTGATTCTGTGCCTCTACTAATTTATGGAGACGATATAAGAAAAGACGAGGTAAAATTTTTTGATGAAATTTCTGCCTCTTCGGGATGCTTGGGGCATCTTACCGGTGTTCAACTAAACGGAGTGATAATAGATTTGATGGGCTGTGGGCATATGGTAGGGTCCTGATGAGGGCACAAATTCAATCGTTAGAAAATTTAAAATTATTCAACGTAGGAGGTGAGAAATGATAGAAGTAAAAGTTGTGAACGTGGCTATAGATGTAAATTCAAAAATGCCTGTTGTAATATTAAAGGAAAAGAGCGGAGGCAAGAAATTACCTATATGGATTGGTTTATTTGAGGCACAGGCTATCGCTTTGGCTTTGCAGGATTTAAAACCACCCCGGCCTTTAACTCATGACCTTACCAAGTCTTTAATTGAAAAACTTAAAGGCAAAATTGAGAAAGTAGTCATCAGTGATTTAAAAAATAATACATTTTATGCTCGGATAATGATGAGGAAGAACGGCGAAGCCCTTGATATTGATTCTCGTCCCAGTGATGCTATAGCCCTGGCTCTCAGATTTAAAGTACCCATCTATATAGATGAGATAGTGTTGGATAAAATAGCTGTGGGAAGCAAGCCCATAGATGATAAAGAATTCAAAGAATTTAAGAAGAAATTAAAAGACTTAAAACCGGAAGATTTTGGCCTTTAATCTATTTAGTTAGTCCAAAGGAGGAGAAGTTTCATTTTAATTTTTTGCACTATTTTACAAATTAATGAAAAATTAGATAATTTGGAGATAAAAAGATGGGACTGAAAGATGAATTAGGATTTTTTACAGGAAGAGCCAATCCTGAATTAGCTAAAAAAATAGCTAATTATATGGGACTTCCCTTAGGTAAAATAAATATTAAATATTTTAGCGATAAAGAGATTCATGTAAAAATTGAGGAAAATGTAAGAGCAAAAGATATTTTCCTTCTCCAGCCCACTTGCCCTCCTGCAAATGAAAATATAATGGAACTGCTTATAATGATTGATGCCTTTCGGAGAGCTTCTGCAGAAAGGATCACTGCTGTCATTCCCTATTATGGGTATGCTCGTCAGGACAGAAAAGATGAGCCACGAGTTCCCATTACAGCAAAATTAGTGGCTAATTTAATTACAACAGCAGGGGCAGATAGAGTTCTCACTATAGATTTGCACGCTTCTCAAATTCAGGGATTTTTCGATATAAAGGTAGACCATTTATTTGCTTCTCCTATAATTATCGATTATTTTAAGAAGAAAAAACTAAAGGATTTAGTGGTGCTTTCTCCTGATATGGGAGGTGTGAGAAGAGCTCGTGCGTATGCAAGGAGATTAAATGGTTCTTTAGCTATTATTGACAAAAGAAGGCCAATGGCTGATGAAACAGAAGTGCTAAATATTGTGGGAAAAATTAAAGGGGAAAATATTTTTATCATTGATGATATGGTTGATACAGGAGGAACTTTAATCGCCGCTATAGAGATTTTGAAGGAAAAAGGAGCAAAAGATATTTATGCCGCTTGTACTCATCCTGTGCTTTCCGGTGATGCTTGTGAAAAGATTGAGAGCTCTCCTTTAAAAGAATTGATAGTAACTGATACTATTCCTTTAAATGAGAAGAAAAAGAAGAGTAAGATTAAGGTTGTTTCTGCAGCTTCCCTGCTGGGAGAAGCTATAAAACGCATTCATGAGCATAAGTCGATAAGCTCCTTATTTGAATAATAAATAAAAGAGGAGAGGATTTTTATGGAAAAAAATATGTTAAATGTTAAAGTAAGAAATAAAACAGGCAAAGAGTATGCACGAAAGTTAAGGAAAAGAAAAAATTTACCTGCTGTTCTTTATGGCCCTCATATTAAGAAAAATCTTCTGTTGGAAATAGAAATAAATGAGCTTAAAACCTTTTTTTCTCTTGCTTCCGGTAAACAGAAAATAATTACCCTGAATTTAGTCAATAAAAATGTAAATAAACAGAGAGAGGTTATAGTTAAAGATTTCCAGGAAGATCGGTTAAAAAGAGAGCTCCAACACATAGATTTTTATGAAATTACAAAAGGAGAAAAAGTAACTACTACTGTGCCTTTATCCTTTGTAGGAAAAGCAGAAGGAGAAAAGGTGGGAGGGATAGTGGAGCATCTATTACGGGAGGTAGAGATTGAATGTCTTCCCAAAGATATTCCTCAGGCAGTAGAGGTGGATATAACTCCTTTAGGAATTGGAGATTCTTTTTATGTGAAAGATTTGAAAATATCTTCTGATATAAAAGTTGTTACTCATCCTGATGAAAAGATAGTCTCCATAATCTCTCCAGTTAGCGAAGAAGAATTGGAAAAATTAGAGGAGGAAAGGAAGGTAGCAGCTGAAGAAGTAGAAGTAATAGGCAAAAAGGAGGTAGAAGCGGAGGAGATTTCCGAAAAAGAAACAGCCGAAGAGAAGAAAAAAGAGTAGGAATGAAGTTGGTATTTGGACTGGGTAATCCAGGAGAAAAATATCATCTTACACGGCATAACGTAGGATTTTTTGTCATAGATTATCTATGTAAGTTTCATCATATAGAGTTAAATAGGTATCTATTTCAGGCAATAGTAGGGGAAGGATATGTAAAGGAAAAGAAGATAATCCTGGCAAAGCCTCTCACATTTGTAAACGAATCTGGCCATTCCCTCTCCTGCCTCCAAGAAAGATATCAAATAAAACTTAAGGATATAATATTAATAAGTGACGATGTAAATTTGGAGAGAGGTAGAATTAAAATTGCTGAGAAAGGAGGAGATGGAGGACACAAAGGACTAAGGTCCATTATTCAATGCTTAAATACAGAAGAGATACCTCGTTTACGAGTGGGGATCGGCTTACCACATAAGAGAGAGGAACTGAGAGAATATGTGTTGGAAGAGTTTACTTTACGAGAGAAGAAGATAATAAAAGAGATGATAGAAAGAGCAGGGCAAGCTGTAAATATGATAATTATAGAAGGAATAGATAAAGCAATGAGAGAGTATAACAGGAAACATACATAATGAAGGAAAAAGTATGCACAGAGTAATAATCTCAGCAGGGGCAGGAGTAGTAGGACTTATAGGAGTGGGTTTTTTAATAAGGGGAATTCTTAAAGCTAATCCTGGAAACAAGTTAATGCAAACTATTTCCAAAACTATTCAAAATGGAGCAAAGACATTTTTATATAGAGAATACAAAACAGTATCCATTGTAGTAGTTATAGTGGCCATCTTCTTATCCTTATGTCCTCTCTTTGGACATAATGTTGGGGTTAACTGGAAAACTGCTCTCGCTTTTATCATAGGAGTTTTTTGTTCCGCTCTGGCTGGCTGGATTGGAATGAGCATAGCTACAAGAACTAATAGCAGAACTACTCAAGCAGCTGCAAAAGGACTCAAGCCTGCTTTGGATGTCTCTTTCTCTGCGGGGGCAGTCACCGGATTATCTATAGTATGTATAGCTTTTCTCGGTTTAGTAGCTGTTTTTATCTTATTTAAAGGGAAATCTGCTATTATTAATGGGTATGCTATGGGGGCATCTTTAATGGCTCTATTTGCTCGTACTGGAGGAGGAATTTATACTAAAGGAGCGGATATGGGAGCAGATCTGGTAGGGAAAGTAGAGGCAGGAATTCCAGAAGACGACCCTCGTAATCCAGCAGTTATTGCTGATAATGTAGGAGACAATGTTGGTGATGTAGCAGGATTGGGAGCAGACCTTTTGGAGTCTTATGTAGAGTCTATAATCGCCACATTAGCTATTACTGCTTCTTTATCTATTTTTTCCTTAACCTATCTTCCTTTTTATTTAGCTGCCTGGGGGATTATCTCCTCTCTTATGGGAATAGCATGGGTTAAAGTGATAAAAACAGATGACCCTCAAAAAGCTTTAAACAGCGGAACCTATCTTTCTGCTGTTTTAATGGTAGTAGGCTCTTATTTCATTGTGAGATATTTAGGCACAAGTTATCAAAATTACTCTGTTTTGGGTCCTTTTTGGGCAATTCTTGCTGGTGTTGTCTCCGGTTTAATTATAGGTGAGGTAAGTGTATATTATACCTCCAATAAATATAAGCCGGTTAAGGATTTAGCTAATTCTGCAGAGAGTGGTCCTGCTATAGTGATAGTCAATGGATTATCTATAGGGATGTTATCTACTGTGGTTCCTGTGTTAGTAATTGCAGGAGCTACCCTTGCGGGCTTTTATTTTGCCGGAGTGTATGGAGTGGCTACATCTGCTCTGGGAATGCTTTCTATATTGGGTATTACTTTATCCGTTGATTCTTACGGTCCGGTAGCGGACAATGCAGGAGGTATTGCAGAGATGGCTCAACTTCCCTCCAACGTTCGCCAGGTTACTGACAGGTTAGATGCTGTGGGAAACACTACTGCAGCTATTGGTAAGGGATTTGCTATAGGATCAGCTGCCTTCGCTGCCTTAGGGCTGATTACCGCTTATATAGCCACAGTTAATGCAATATCTACTCATCCTTACTCTCTTTCTCTTACTGACCCCAAACTTCTTGTTGGCCTATTTATAGGAGGGATGATTCCCTATCTTTGCACTTCCTTGTTAGCTAAGGGAGTAGGAAAGATAGCCTTTAAAGTGGTGGAAGAGGTGAGACGGCAGTTCAGGGAGATTCCAGGGCTGATGGAAGGTAAAGGGAAAGCAGATTCAGAACAATGTGTAGATATTGCTACCAAGGGAGCTCTGAGGAGTATGGTGCTTCCAGGGATTTTGGTTGTAGTTATTCCTATATGTATAGGGTTCTCTTTAGGTCCCGTATCTTTAGGGGGTCTTCTTGTAGGTTCATTGATTGCGGGGTTTCCCATGGCTATTTATATGGCTAATAGTGGAGCAGCTATGGACAATGCTAAAAAATATATAGAAGAAGGAAACTTAGGAGGTAAAGGCTCAGAAGCTCATAAAGCATCTGTAGTGGGAGATACAGTAGGAGACCCTTTAAAAGATACTATGGGGCCTTCCATTAATATTCTCATTAAACTTATGTCTGTAATCTCCTTAGTATTAGCTCCTATATTTGTTTTATTTCATTAAGGCCTCTGAAAAACCTCCAGAGTCCTCTGATTACATAGATTCTTAAAAATGATTACACCGATTTAAAGATGAAAAAAAATATAAGAGAAGCTATAGTAGCGGGTAGTTTTTATGAAGGAACAGAGGAAGCATTAAAGAAACAGATTGAAGACTGTTATCTTCATTATCTCGGACCGGGCGAGGTACCAGCGGTCTCTTTAAAGAAGGAAGGTAAAATATTGGGGTTGGTCTGTCCACACGCTGGATACCCTTATTCTGGCCCTGTTGCTGCCTGGGGATTTCACGAGATAATCAAAGAGAAAACTCCTGATGTTATAGTTATTATGGGTCCCAATCATTATGGTTTCGGTGCACAAGTAGCTATAACAGAAAAAGGAGGGTGGGAGACTCCTCTGGGTATCTCTGAGGTAGATGATGATTTATCAAAAGAGATAGTAAATATTTGCCCGTTTATTCACTTTGATGAAAAAGCTCATCAAAGAGAACATTCCCTGGAAGTCCAACTTCCCTTTCTGCAATATAGCTATAAAGATAGTTTTAAGATAATTCCTATCTGCATAACGAAGCAGGATTATAATACTTCTCGAAGAATAGGAGAAGCATTAGCTAAAGTACTCAAGGATAAAAATAGCTTAATCATTGCCAGCAGCGATTTTACCCATTACCAACCACAAGAGATAGCGGAAAGACAGGATAAAATGGCTATAGAAGCTATTTTATCTTTGAACCCTCAGAAATTAGAAGAGACAGTTTTCAAAGAGGAAATTTCTATGTGTGGCTCGGGGCCAATTATGGCTATGCTTGTGGCTACCTCTCTGTTAGGGGCAAAAAAGGTCCGACTCCTTAAATATGCTACTTCTGGAGAAATTACAGGTGATTATAGAGCAGTGGTAGGATACGCCTCCCTCGTTATAGAAAAATAACTTCCCAAATATTTCTCAAATTGCCCTCCGCATTCTTTTAAATCAACCATATTTATTGAGGTAGGGAACAGTCGCGACCGTTCCCTACTTTATAAAAGGACTTTCCTGCAAAATTTGGTTGACAATATAAAGGGTGAGAGATAAAATAATAATCGGTGGTTATAATGAGTAAAGATAAGATTATCATTAAGGGAGCAAGAGAACATAACCTTAAAAATATTGATTTAGAGATTCCCCGGAATAAGTTAGTGGTGATTACAGGCTTAAGTGGTTCGGGAAAGTCTTCCCTCGCTTTTGACACTTTGTATGCAGAAGGTCAACGAAGATATGTAGAGTCACTATCCAGCTATGCTCGTCAATTTTTGGAACAGATGTCCAAGCCCAGGGTGGACTATATTGAAGGTCTTTCCCCGGCCATTTCTATTGAGCAGCGTAAGGCTTCTGGTAATCCCCGCTCCATAGTGGCTACTCTTACCGAGATTTACGATTATCTGAGACTTCTTTTTGCTCACATTGGCCAGCCTCATTGTTATAAATGCGGCAGAAAAATTCGTTCTCAGACAATAAATGATATGGTAGAACAGATTATGAGATTTCCTTTAGGTTCCTCAATTCAGATTCTTTCTCCTCTGGTGCGAGGAAGAAAAGGAGAACATAGAGATATCTTAGAAGAGATAAAAAAAAACGGTTACTTAAGAGTAAGAGTAAATGGAAAGCTTAGGCTTTTAGAAGAAGATATATTTCTGGATAAAAATAAGAAACATACCATTGAAGTAGTAGTAGATAGAATAAAGATAAAGAAAGGAATAGAGAGTAGATTAGCTGATTCTTTAGAGACATCTGCCGACCAGTCGAACGGTTTAGTTTTGGTTACTTTAAAGCAGGAGTCTTCAGGTGAGGAAAAAGAGCTTGTTTTTAGTAGACATTTTTCCTGCCCCTATTGTGGAGTTAGTTATGAGGAGATTTCTCCTCGAATGTTCTCATTTAATAGTCCCTACGGAGCTTGCCCTGCCTGTAATGGGTTGGGAACACGACAGAGCATCGACCCCGACCTTGTAGTACCGGATAAAACAAAATCTTTAAATGAAGGAGTAATTGTTCCCTGGAATGAAGGAGTAGGATTTTATAGATGGGCAAGAACCGCTGCCAGATATTATTTCAGGCAAATTGCCGCCGTAGCTAAACATTATAATTTCTCTTTGAATACTCCCTTCAAGGATTTACCTTCAAATATTCAAAATATTCTTTTGTACGGCTCAAACTCTGAGGAGATAGAATTTACTGAAAGAAAAGGAGGAAATTTCTACAATTATTGGGCTCCCTTTGAAGGAGTGGTTCCTAATTTAGAGAGAAGATATAAGGAAAGCGATTCCAATTATGTGCAGGAAGAAATCCTTAAATATGTAAGAGAAACTCCCTGTCCTGAATGTGAGGGAGCCCGTCTTCGCAAAGAGAGTTTAGCGGTAACTGTGCGAGACAAATCTATTTATGATGTAATTAAAATGAGTGTGAAGGAGTGTAAGGAATTTTTTTATCAATTAGATTTAACTCCACGGGAAAAGTTGATAGCGGATGAAATTCTAAAGGAGATAAAAAAAAGGTTAAATTTTATGAGCAGTGTAGGGCTGGATTATATTACGCTGGATAGAAGAGTAGCCACTTTATCAGGAGGAGAAGCAGAAAGGATTCGTTTGGCAACCCAGATAGGCTCTGGGTTAGTAGGAGTAATTTATATTCTTGATGAGCCTACTGTTGGTTTACATCAGAGAGATAATCAGAAATTACTGAACACATTAAAAAATTTAAGGGATTTAGGAAACACAGTCATTGTGGTTGAGCATGATAGAGCTACCATAGAGGCAGCCGATTATATTATAGATTTAGGTCCTGGACCAGGAGAGCATGGAGGAGAAGTAGTTGCAAGTGGTAGTTTAAAAGAGATTACATCTTGTCCGCACTCTTTAACGGGGAAGTATTTAAAAGGAGAATTAACTGTTCCTCTTCCTAAATCTCGCCGTTTTCCAGGGAATAATCAATATATAGAAATTATTGGTGCTCAGGAGCATAATTTAAAAAAGATAAATATAAGAATACCTTTGGGGGTATTTATTTGCGTTACCGGTGTTTCTGGTTCAGGCAAGAGTACACTGATAGAAGAAACATTATATAGAGCTTTAGCTCATTACTTTTACAAAAGTAAAGTAAAACCGGGAAAGTATGAGAAAATAATTGGTATTCAATATATAGATAAGGTGGTAGTAATTGACCAGTCTCCTATAGGGAGAACTCCTCGTTCTAATCCTGCTACTTATACAGGTCTTTTCACTCCCATAAGAAGTCTTTATTCACAAGTAGAAGAGGCAAGAATGAGAGGTTACCAACAAGGTAGGTTCAGTTTTAATGTAAAAAGAGGGAGGTGCCAAGCTTGCAGGGGAGAAGGGATGATTAAGATTGAAATGCAATTTCTTCCTGATGTTTATGTGCCTTGTGATGTGTGTAAAGGAAAACGGTACAGCAAGGAGACTCTTCAAATAAAATATAAAGGGAAAAATATCGCTGATGTATTAGAGATGACAGTCGAGGAAGCTTTGAGCTTCTTCCGTAATATTCCTCAAATTAAAAGAAAGTTGAAGACCTTATATGATGTAGGATTGGGATATATAAAATTGGGTCAGTCTGCCACAACTTTATCCGGGGGTGAAGCACAGAGAGTTAAGCTTTCTAAAGAACTTTCCAAGAAAAGCACAGGTAAGACATTTTATATTTTAGATGAGCCTACCACCGGCCTTCATTTTGCTGATATAGAGAAACTACTCAATGTATTAAACGAATTAGTAAATAGAGGAAACACTGTTTTGGTGATTGAACACAATCCTGATGTAGTAAAAGTTGCTGATTATATTATAGATTTAGGCCCCGAAGGAGGAGATGAAGGAGGCGAAGTAGTTGCTGTAGGAACTCCCGAGGAAATTACGCAAAATCCTCACTCTTATACAGGTAAAATGCTGAAAGAAGTGCTACCTAAAAAGCAGGATTAAATAGCTCAAGGATTAAAGGATTAGAGGGAAAAAGAGAAAATAAAAGTAAGGGGTCAGGTCTAAATATTTGACAAAAACTCTCCATTTTATATACTAATTATGTAAAATACTAAATTTGAAAATTATATGAATATAAAAGGAAAACTTAGAGGAGGGAATGCAATGCCCACAATTAAAGTACTGCGTAACGGTCAATTAACCTTGCCAGCACGATTTAGAGAAACCCTGGAACTTAAACAAGGAGATCTTTTAAATGCTGAACTTGAGGAAGATAAAATTGTTTTAAGGCCGGTAACTACTGTTGAGCGGAAAAGAATAAAAGAAAAAGAAAGAGAGAAATTCTTTAAGTTAGTAGATAAAACCTGGGAGAAAAATAAAGATACTAATCCTAAAGAAGTAGAAAGAATAGTCAACGAGGCAGTTGAAGAAGTAAGAAAAGAGATTGCAGTAGAAACTAAAAAATAAACTTATGCTTAAAGTGGTTATTGATAGCAATGTATTTGTTAGCGCTGCCATTACAGAAAAAGGTAAACCAGCTCAAATTCTTAAAGCATGGCGGGAAAAGAGACTGGGAGTGATTATCTCACCTGAAATCCTTAAGGAAATCGGGGAAGTTATTTTTAAACCTAAAATTAAAAAGATCAGCTTTTGGACAGATAAGGAAAGATATCAACTTATAAAGGATTTAGCTAAAATTTGTATTTTTACTCCTGGATCTCTCAAACTCAAAAAGGTGATTAAACATGCACCGGATCATAAATTTATTGTTGCGGCTGAAGAAGGAAAAGCAGATTATATTGTAAGTGGTGATTGTCATCTTAGAGATTTAGGAGCCTACAAAGGCATAAAAATTGTCTCTGTGGCTGAATTCCTGCAAATTTTGAAGAATGAGCTTTAAGAATTAAAATAGCAAGGGAGGAAAAAAACATACTGCCTTACTCCCTAAACTCGCAAAATATGAGTATTGATGGAGGTGATTTAAGAAGAGGGTAAAAATAGTTTGAATTTCACATAATTACAAATTACACGAAGTTAAAAAAGGAGAAAAAATGAGCAAAGTAACATTTAAAGTTAATCTCGATTTTGAGGAATTAAAGAAAGCTATCTCTGACCTTCCAGATGATGAGAAAGAGGAACTTTTCTTTATTCTTAATCCTGTCTGGGGGAAAGCTTTGCAAAAATGGGAAAAAGAAGCTTTGAAGAATCTCCGGGAAGGAAAAACAGTGCCTTTGAAAAAAGTAGAAAATGAGTTACAGAATAGAGTTTGAGAAACGGGCACTCCAGCAGTTAAAGAAGCTGGATCCTCAAATTTATAGAAAGGTGATGGAGAAAATAAGAGACTTAAAAGAAAATCCTCATAAATATCCTTTACTTTCAGGGACTCTTACAAGTTTTAGGAAAATAGCTTTAGGAACTCCAGGAGGAGAATATAGAATTGTTTATGCTTTGGATGAGAAGTTCAAAGCAGTTAACATTGTTTTTATAGGATCCAGAGAGAACTTTTATAAGGAGCTTCAAAGATACTTAGGTTAAGGAGATAATAATGAAATTAAGTCCCTTATTTATAGCTTCTGGATTAGGAATGATTATAGTTGGGTTTCTCTTTATTATTTATTGGAGGATGAAGACAAAAGTCAATTACTTACCATTTCTATTAGGTGCTTTAGTATGGATTGTTTCTATTGCTCTAAAATTCGCCTGGGCTATCCCGATTAATAAAAGATTGCTTAATCTTTTATTATCAGTTTTAGGTAACAGTTTTGGCAACTTAATATTTTGGATATATGTTGGCTTGTTAACTGGAATATTTGAATGTGGAATAATATATCTGTTTGTAAGATATTCTAAGATGAGAAAGTATGAGTATAACCAGGCTGTTTCATTTGGTATTGGCTTTGGTTCTGTAGAAGCAATACTTTTAGGAGCTGTCAGTCTTTATTCTGTTATTGTGGCTATATTAAGACCGGATCTTCTACCTGGCAATGTTTTGCAGGCAATGAGACCTCAAAATCTGTTAGTAATTCCTGCTCCAATTGTTGAAAGATTATTTACTATTGTCATACATACATTTTCATCGGTTTTGATTTTTTGTAGTATTAAGAATAAAGTATTCTCTCTTTTCTGGTTATCTTTTGTGTATAAAACTGTTATTGATGCTATTGCTGCCTGGGGAAAATTGTCATTCAATATTAATATTTTATCGCATCTTTGGATTATAGAACTGATTGTAATTATATATGGTATAACTGGATTCTACGGGATAAAGTGGATAAAAAGTAGATATTAATAAAAAGATATAAAAATTGAAGATATGTTTTTTTCGCAATTCTTAGTTCTGAATTTATATTAGGAAAGGTAAAAAATGAAAACATTTAAACAAGGAATACATTTATCAGAGATGAAGGAGCTGAGTGAGAATAAAAAGATAGAAAAGCTTTTTCCCTCAAGAGTAATTTTACCCTTATCTCAGCATACAGGTGCTCCCTGCAAGCCTCTGGTGAAGAAGGGTGATTTAGTTGAGGAAGGTGAAAAGATTGCTGACAGTTCTTCTTTTATTTCCAGTCCTATTCATGCAAGCATCTCTGGAAAGATTACCTCAATTGGAAGGATGCCTCATCCGGTAATGGGAGAGATAGAGGCAATAGTCATAGAGGGAAACGGTGAAAAGGGAAAAAATTGGAAGGAGAAGAGAGTTGATTTATCCTCATTGGGAAAAGAGGAGATAAGAAGAATAGTTAGAGAAGCAGGAATTGTAGGACTGGGAGGCGCAGCTTTTCCCACTCATGTGAAGCTTACCCCTCCCAAAGATAAGCCTATAGATACGATAATATTAAATGGCTGTGAGTGCGAGCCTTATTTGACCGGAGATTACCGTATAATGTTAGAAAGGTCGGATGATTGTATTTATGGATTGAAAATCATTATGAAGGCAACTGATGCAAAAATAGGATATATAGGCATTGAGAATAATAAGCCCAGGGCTATAAGCTTAATGAGAAATAGATTGAAGAATGAAGATAATCTAAAAGTAATCCCTTTAAAGACAAAATATCCCGAAGGTGGAGAAAAGATGCTCATCAAGGCTGTTTTAAACAGAGAGGTCCCTGCTGGAGGGTTGCCTTTAGATGTAGGGGTGGTAGTAAATAATGTGGGAACAGCAATAGCTATTTTTGAAGCTGTAAAATATGGTAAACCCTTGATAGAAAGGGTAGTTACGATAACGGGAGAGGCCATAAATAAACCGGCTAATTTTTTAGTTCCTCTGGGGACACCATTTAGTTATCTCGTGGAAAAATGTGGAGGATTAAAAGAAGATACAAAAAAAGTAATGATGGGTGGACCAATGATGGGAATAAGCCAGTACACTTTAGATGTTCCTGTAATTAAAGGGACCTCCGGTATTTTAGTATTCACCGATGAGGAGATAGAACTTGAAGAAGAAAAACCCTGTATTAAATGTGCTCGATGCGTAGACCATTGTCCTATGGGTCTTCTTCCCACCTTTTTAGCTCGGTTAGTAAAGAATGAAAGATGGCAAGAGCTAAAAGATTATAATATTATGGATTGTATTGAATGTGGGTGCTGCAGTTATGTCTGTCCTTCCAAAATCCCTATCGTTCACTTAATTAAACGGGGCAAATTGCAACTCCGAAAAGAGAAATGAATCCTATTAACTATAATGTTATTGGTGTAGATTTAGGGGGGACAAATATTATTTCCCTGCTTGTAAATAGAAAAGGAGAGATAATAAGCAAAGATAAGCGGAAAACATTGGCTAAAGATGGAAAAGAGAAAACTATCAGTCAATTAGTTAATTCGGTAAAGAGTGTGATTAAGGAAGGAGAAAAAAGAGGAATTGCTTTTGAATCAATATTAGGGTTGGGAATCGGCGCTCCTGGACCTTTGAATATAAGAAAAGGAGTAGTCTCTCTTGCTCCCCATTTGCCTGATTGGCGAAATGTTCATTTGACGGAAATTTTAAGGGATAAATTAAAATTATCTGTATTTTTAGAAAACGATGCTAATGCTGCTGCTTTAGGTGAATGGTGGAAAGGAGTAGGAAAAAATATTAATAATTTAGTTTTACTTACTCTGGGAACAGGAATTGGGGGAGGAATAACCATTAATGGTGAAGTTTTTCATGGGTTCTCCGATACAGCAGGAGAAATAGGACATATGATAATTCATGAAGGAGGACTTCCCTGTAGTTGTGGGAGGAGAGGATGCCTTGAGGCTTACGCTTCTGCAACAGGAGTTGTCAGAAGGACCATTGCTGCCCTAAAAGAAGGAAGAAAAAGCATTCTTATTGATCGGGTATCGGGCGATTTAGAAAAGATTAATTGTGAATTGGTTTATCAGGCAGCAAAAGAGAAAGATACGCTGAGTCAGTGGATAATTGAAGAAACGGCGAGATATTTAGGAATTGGTATTGCTAATATAGTTAATATCTTAAATCCAGAGATGATTATTCTCTCCGGTGGAATGAGCCAGGCTGGAGATTTACTACTTAAACCGGTGAGAAAATATGCTAAAAGATACACTCTTGAACCGGCTATTGAAAGAGTAAAGATAGTGCAAGGTAGTTTATTAGAAGATGCAGGAGCTATAGGAGCAGCTATTACTGTGTTAAAGAGAAAAAATTTAGGAGCTTAAAATGGAAATTTTAGCTATTTTTCTTTATGATAACAGGTATTTGCAGGATTTTTTGGATGCATTAGTTGAAGAAGGAATAGAAGATGTAATGATAGTGGAAGCTCAGGAAATTAAAAGTTTTCTTGCTTTTAAAATGCCTCTTTTTAAGGAGTTGCAAACTACACTTGGAGGACAAAAAAGAGAACCGAAGTTAATTTTTGCACTGGTAGAAAAAGAAAAGATAAAGAGAATGTTAAATTCGTGGAGAGAGGACTTGGAAATAGATAAGGAAGAAATTGCCACTATCTTCAGTCTTCCGTTGAAACTCCTGCAAAAGGCACCACATTTCTATTAAGAAGATTAAGAAATCTGTTGCTAAAAAATCAATACTATCTCTCTCCTTTTAAGTGTCAACGTAAAAGAAGTCTCTATAAGGGTTAAGTAAATGAATATCCTTTTGGCAGTGGGAATGGCAGTTATTTTGGGATTTATAGGTGGAAAGTTAGCTAAACAGTTGAAGATTCCTATGGTTACCGGATGGGTAATTATGGGAGTAATTTTTGGGGGTTCAATTTTAGGAGTATTTCGAGAAAATATTCTTCAAAAAGTAGACCTTATCTCCGACCTTGCCTTAGGGATAATCGCTTTTAGCATCGGAGGAGAATTAACCATATCTAATTTAAAGCGCTTAGGAAAATCGATTGCAGCAATTGTTATTTGTGAGAGTATAGGGGCTTTTTTGCTTGTTAGTACAATAACTTTTTTAATCTCTCATCAACTTTACTCGGCTTTAATTTTGGGAGCTGTCTCTTCAGCTACGGCACCAGCAGCTACGGTGATGGTTATAAATGAAGCGAAAGCTAAGGGGGATTTAACTACTACTATTATTTCTGTAGTAGCTATAGATGATGCAATGGCTTTAATTATTTATGCTTTTGCCTCATCCTTCGCTAAGATTTTTATTTCTTCCGGAGCTACTATTACCCTGGGGGCAGTTTTCATAAATCCCATTAAAGAAATATTGGGATCTTTACTTATAGGTCTTGCCATTGGTCTTTCAATTAGTCTTCTTAGCCGATGGATGCGCTCCCGAAGCGATTTTTTCACTCTTATGGTGGGAGCAATTCTACTCTCCTTAGGTTTATCTGCTCGTTTTCACCTCTCAGCACTATTAACTAATATGGCACTGGGAATGACAGTAGCTAACTTTGCTCCACGAGGTTCACGAAGTATATCCAATACCTGGCAAATTGTTACTCCCTTTCTTTATATGGCTTTCTTTTGCCTGGCGGGAGCTCATTTAAATATTAAGCTCTTACCTCAAATAGGTCTCATTGGGCTCGCTTATACTGGTGCAAGGATGGCGGGAAAAATCTGCGGTGCTTCATTGGGAGCAAAATTATCTCGCGCTCCTAAAGTAGTGCAAAAATATATAGGTTTTTCCCTTTTTCCTCAGGTTGGTGTAGCCTTAGCTTTAGCTATAGTAGTAGGTAGAGATTTTGGAATTTATGGAACAACAGGTAAATACTTAGCAGCTATGGTCATAAATATTCTACTTTTCACTACAGTTATTACAGAGATAGTAGGCCCTTATTTAACCAGATGGGCATTGACGAGAGCAGGCGAAGTTGGGAGAAGAAAAATATAATCTATTTATGAATTAATGCATTTGGAGGTGATAGAGATGGAAGCAGAGATCATCTCTGTGGGAACAGAGCTTTTATTGGGAGATGTTGTAGATACAAATGCTGCTTATATAGCCCGCAAATTATCCCTTTTGGGAATAGACCTTTTTCGTAAAACTGTAGTGGGAGATAATAAAGAGAGGCTATCCAGAATATTAAAGGAAGCTCTGGATAGAGTAGATTTGATTATTATAAGCGGAGGATTGGGTCCTACCGAGGATGACCTGACTAAAGAGGCAGTAAGTGAAGTAATGGAGGAAAAATTAATATTAAATAAAGAGATAGTTAAAAATATTCAACAGAGACTTCCTTCTAAAAATTTACCAGAGAAAGGTATTATTAAACAAGCTCTTATCCCTTCCTCAGCAAAGATTATCACTAATGAGTTAGGCTCAGCGCCTGGAATTATTCTTGAGAAAAAAAGCAAAATAATTATCTCTCTCCCTGGTGTTCCTCGAGAAATGGAAAAGATGATGGAAGAAGTAATTTCTTATCTCTCTACAAAAAAGGAAATAAGAGGATACATCCAATCCCGATTCCTTAAAATATGGGGAATAGGAGAATCTCAGGTAGAAGAAAAAATCGCCGATATTTTAAAAGAACAATCCAATCCTACTATAGCTCTATTGGTCGGGAAGGGAGAAGTTCACCTCAGGATTACGGCAAAATTTGATGATAGAAAAGTTAGAGAAGAAAAGATTAAAGAATTAGAAGATAAGATAAGAGAACGGCTTGGCGATTATATTTATGGGGTTGATGAAGAAACTCTGGAATTTTTAGTCTCCTCTTCGTTAAGAAAAAGAGGCTTAAAGCTTGGAGTTGCCGAATCTTGTACTGGAGGTCTACTTTCCCATCGTCTCACTAATATTCCGGGGAGTTCTAATTATTATAATTGTGGAGTAGTAAGTTATAGTAATCAAGCTAAATCCGAGCTTTTAAATGTTTCTTCCTCACTTATCCAGGAAAAAGGAGCAGTAAGTAGTGAGGTAGCCAAAAAGATGGCTGAAGGAGCAAAAAAAGCGGCAAAGGCAGATATAGGCATAGGAATTACAGGCATTGCTGGACCTACAGGGGCTACCCCCGAAAAGCCTGTAGGACTGGTTTACATTGCTATTTCTACACAGGATAAAAAAATGTGCCAGAAGTTCATATTTTCCGGGGATAGAGAAAAGATTAAGTGGAAAGCCTCGCAAGCCGCTCTATATTTATTGAATAAAAGTATATAAGTAGATGCTTTGATATAAAAAGAATTTTTGGGGATTGGGAGATAAAAAAGAAGGTTTTTATACGGGGAGGTGAAATGTAAATTATAAAAGGAGGAATAAAAATGATTAGTAAAATGACAAAAATTTCGTTATTAACTTTAGTTTTGGTGGGCTCGATATCACTCATAGCTTTACCAATTATAGCGAATAAGCATAAAGTTCCCAAATTTACAACTGGAAGACACGTAATTACCTGTCCGTATTGTGGAGCCGAAGTGACATGTAATGCCTTGCCTATCTATCCTTGCCTTTGGTGGAATAATTTCCATTGCCCTAAATGCGGAAAAGTAATTTGCAAGATGCCTCAAGGTTCAAGTGTTCACTTGATAGGAAGTTATTATACGTTTTCTCTTGGGAAAGTAGAAAAATCCAAAGAAGCAAAACAAAAATATGGGCAGGGAAGTATATTTATGGAGAAAGAAATTCTTGGATTTGAAGATAGCCTGATAAAAATATCATTTGGTTTAAGTGCAGTAAGAATAAATTTTTCTATATATAACAAGATTAGCAATTCAATAAAAATAATATGGGATGAAGCTGCCTACATAGATGAGAATAACCTTTCGCATAGAATAATACACTCTGGAGTTAAATATATCACGAGAGATGAACCCCAAGCGCCGAGCGTAGTTGTTCCGGGAAAAATACTGGAAGATTTAGTATATCCTACAGATTATGTTTATTGGAATAGCGGAAAGTATGGCGGGTGGAAAGGAAAACCATTGCTACCTAAAGATAGTAGAGCAAAGGAATTGTGGGAAAAGGAAATTGGCGTTTTACTTCCATTAAAGATAGAAAATACTGTTTATGAATACACCTTTGTTTTCAAACTTCATAAATAATAGACCAGTTTTTATACAGAGGATACATAAGCATATTTTACAAGGGTCTTTGAGGAATATTTATCCTTTATTTTACAGAGGAGTTTAACTTCTCATAATACTAATTACGGGAAGTTGAGAATAAAGATTAAAAATTGGGTAATGTTTGCAGATATGTTAGGGTTAACTTTAATTTTAGTAGTTTGCTCTATAACTCAAGCAATAGGAAATACGAGTGTTGAAGAAATCTGGAGTTGCAAGACAGATACAACCTTTAGCATTTCAGTCTCAGAAGATGGAAATTTAGCTTTCTCTGAAGCAACAAAAAATGCTGGTTATATCCGTATTTACAATCGAAAAGAGGATTCTCTTCAAACTTGGGAATGTTCAGATACTGAGAGAGTAGTTGTATCAGGAGGCTATGTCCTTGCTGCATACAACCGTAATGATTTTTCCTTGTTTCAGATCAAACCCAGTAAGCAGTTATGGGGCAAGCGGGTAGATTCCCTTAGCTCACTTTCTCTTGATTATTCATATGAAGCTAAGTGTGGAGTTGTCGGTGATGGCCCGTTTGACAGTAATTCCAATCCAACAGCCTCAACTATCTGGACATTTGATCAAAATGGTGATGTAATTTGGCAAAAGAAACTCAATGTCCATTTAACCTGTGCGATTGTTAATCAGAAAGGCTATGTAGCAGTAACTGGAGAGAAGTTCGGCCCCTGGGATAAAAATTATAACTATACAAAAGGGGAGAATGCAGTATATGTTTTTAACCCTTCAGGCAAATTGTTAGTTCATGTTCAATTTGACTCCCCACCTATTGATGTTGGAATTGACAGGGATGCAGAAAGAATTGTAGTAGGATTGGATAATGGAGAAATGGTTTTTCTTAATAGAAACGGCAAAAATTTATGGAAGAAGAGCAATATTGGTGGATATGTTGCTATTAATGAACAAGGCGAAAAAATAGTTGCTACAAATTCTTCTGCCCATCCTGTACTTCTTAATCGGAAAGGCAAAGTCCTCTGGGAATCTCAATTAGAAGTACTACCAGGAAGCATTGAAGGACTTGTTATTTCTCCAAAAGGAGATTATATTGGCATTGGCAATTTTGATGTAGTTATGGTTTTAGATGCATTAAATGGAAAAGTTCTTTATCAAACAAAATTAGGAAAGAAACTTTCAAGGATCTCTCTTTCGAACTCTTATGCAGGTATTGCTATTGAGGGTGAAGTGAAACTACTAAGTCTTAAGTAGAATCTAAAAATTTTAGGTTTTTAGCATTTGAAGAAGCTACCAATGAGCAAGGTAAAAATTGAGATTGACTTTGAGAAAATTAAATAGCTTGAACTTTCCATAAGACTAATTACAGGAAGTTGAAAATAGGCGGTTTTATATAGAAAAATAAAAGGAGGAGAAAATGCCAGGATGGCAAATGCACGTAAAATGGAGTAGAAAGATAGGGATTCCTGATGATATAGCTAAATACACAAATAGAGTTATAGATGCATGGAAATTGGAGGATTATCCTGAGGATTTTGCAAAATATATATATGAAAAGAAATTTCCTCGGCCAAAAGGTAGAAAACCTTTTTCACTTGCAGATTTTCTGATTATATTTGGTACTCACGATCTTAGAAAGTTAAAAAAAGAGACTTTGCCATATTTTCAGATTAAAGGAAAAGATTATGTTAAAACTTGGTATCTACATCATATTCTAGACTACTTAGTCAAATTGAGGAGCTGGATGGAAAATACAGGTGAAAATACTAAAAAATGCATTGATAAATATCAGAAAAATAAAGCAGTAACCGCTTCCGAGACAGAAAAACAACTAATTGAAGTTATGAATTTTCTTAAAAGTAACACCGAAGAACTACAAAAGGACTTAAATTTACCAAATAAGACTTAAAAGCCGTTTGGCTATATGTAATTGTCTCATTGTTAATAAAGTATTTAGAGGAGAAAGAGGAACTCCTTGGATCCGGGTAGATATAAACCTATTTTAAGAGAAATATGAATTTTACAAAGACAGGTTTTGTGGTGCATATCTCTATTTTAATGGTGCGGAAAACTATGATCTCATAGAAACCATTTGTAGAGAGAGATTTGGTAAACCAACAAAGAAGGGCTTCTATGAGTTTATTTGGCAAGGACAAAAAACTGTTTCTACCTTGGGACAGTCTCGAGGAAGATGCCACGCTAACTTTAGTAAGTTTCACTATTACGTTCGAGTTATTCGAAGCACAGAAGAAAAGAGAAGCTGAGGCAATAGAGGGAGATCTTTTTCTTTGCCTCTTTTTGTAGACTCCTTAATGACCAGTGAGTAGAGGCCTCTGGAGGACTGCAGGCTGTGTGGTGATGATATTCAGCCTGTCCTCCGAGGAGAACTTCCAGGGTTTACCCGATTTTTCATTATCTCAGTCCATCTAAGCCTTTTTGAGTATATCTGTTTCGCCACCTACATACAGTTTTTTTTGCTTACGCCTAATCCCTTTGCTATTTCCTTGCTTTCAAGGCCATCGGAAGCAAGAAGAATAATTTTTAATCGAATTACCATTCTCCGTTCTTCTGTTACTTCATGGGGTCCGTTTCTTTAAATCTGCTCTTTCCTCTTCTGATAAAGCAACTTCCCGAGCTTTTCGTGCCATATTTTCCTCCTTTTAGAGAATTTCATACTTTCTAAAAGGAGTATAGCGTAAGCATTCAAAAAGGTAATATCATTTACTGTCTTTATGTAACAGACTACTAGAAATTATAAATTTTATTTCTTGCTTTAGGTTTACCTTTTTTAAAAGATTTGTCACGATTAAGAAGAAAGGGGGGCGATTCTATTTTTCCTTTTTGCTTGACACTCTATTTTATATTTGTTACATTAAAAATGGAACTTAAAGGGGGGATAAAATATGTCAAAAAAAGTTAAGGCTCATATAACTCTACCTGTAAATATATTACAGACAATAGATAGATTAGCAGGTAAACGAGGAAGAAGTAAATTTATGACAGAGGCAGCGGAAGAAAAAATAGCCAAAGAAAAATTCCTTAAAGCTCTAAAGGAATCAGCTGGAGCCTGGAAAGACGAAAATCATCCTGAACTTTCCTCAATAAAAGACATTAATAGATATCTTAGGAAAACGAGAGAAGAAACTGCACAGAGATTCAAAAGAATCTATCATGAGTAAATATCTTCTTGACTCAGATATAATCATTGCCTTTTTAAGAGGGGAGAAGAAAACTATAAAGTTATTGAAAGATTTAGAAAAAATAGCTGGGGTTCCAGCTACCTCTCCTATTTGTGTTGCTGAAGTTCAAGCAGGAGTAAGATCAGGAGAAGAAGAAAAGACTAACGGTTTTCTTGAATCTCTAAAAATTTATGTTTTGGATCGGGGAATAGCTAATAAAGCTGGTGAATACATACGAGAATATCAAAAAAGGGGAATAACTCTTCTCCTTCCTGATGCCCTCATTTCTGCTACTTGCACTATTAATAGCTTGATTTTAGCTACTTACAACATCAAACATTACCCTATGCCAGAGGTTAAATTTGCTCAACCTGGATTCGGCAATTTGAATCCTATGCGTTGAGGTTGTCTTGGGTAAGTAGCTTTGTAAGGGCGGGTCTAACAAGCTCTAACTCTTAAACAAAGCTTAAGTAAAGAGGGAACGATTCTATTTTTCTATTAAAGGTATTAAAGGAAATTGATATTATCCAAGAATCACCTGTATCTTATTAGAGAAAGATATTCTCGTCATTTTAGCCAGGGGTGGTAAAAATAGAACCGTCCCCTCTTCTGCATTACCGTTCTTTTCCTCATAAATAGATAAAAGCTTTCTCCAGTCTAATCTTAGCGTAGTCTTGGGAGGAGCTTTAAGCAGTGAGTTCGGGTCAACAGAGAAGCTACGGTAATTAGGATAATTCTCTTTAAGGTCACCTTTAGGTTTAACATCAGTATTACGATTGGCTAAAATATCTGAAAGACTTTGAATAAATTGTTCTATGTCTTCACGAGTAAACCTTTTGCATATCCAGAGAACAAAATGAGCGGTTTTTCATTAGATTTGCCTCCTTTTTTGAGTAAGATTTACTAAATCCTACTAAAAAGTAGGGGGAGACAAATTAATTCCATTAAAATACATGATAATAAAGAATTTGAGAGAAAATTACTAAGATATTTTTGTCATTGCTTAATTTTAGGGAGGAGATTGAAAATGGTAGAGAAAGAACTTTATAATCAAATTAAACGAGAATTATCAAGAGAAAAAATAAAAGAGTTCCACGATGCATTGAGAGGTTTTATGCCAATGAAAAAGGATGAAATGATGCGAGAATATGGTGCTGACACAGTAAGATATGAGAAGTTGAAAGAATTAAATGACTACGTGGAGAAAAAAGTTGTTGAATCGGGTAAGTCAAGGAATCAAATTAGAGAAACCATACGGCAGTTGCAAGATGAATACGGTCTGAGGAAAAATTATAATCAAGTGAAAGACACTGCATTAAGACAATTAATCAAATACATGGAGAATAAATAAAACTATTGCTCTGGAATAATAAAAATAAAGGTATAATCTTGTCTTTAAAATCCAAACTCTCAAAAAAGGGTAACGAAATTATATGGGGGGGCTCAGAAAAAAAATTGCGAAAAATACTAATCCGAATCCCCAAAAGCAAAACAAGTAAAACCATCACAGCAGTTAATCTCTCACGCGTTTTAGCACTTAAACTTCAAAGCATTTTAGTAGTAGATTGTACTTCTCAAGAGAGTGTAGCCGACAGAAGTATTTAGAGAAAAATCAAAAGGAATTAATCAATTTCCTTGCTGAAAAATATACTTTAAAAAACAGTGTCCAGATGGATTTGAGGTAACATTCCTTTAGTAAGATAATATAAGGAGGCTACCATGGGCAAACCAGAACCCAATTTTCATTTCAAATTAATGTCTTTCAGCTACAAATTTCGTGATATATTCTCACCGCGCAAGAATATCTTAAAAGAGGTGGGAATAAAAGCTGGTTTTCATGTACTTGATTATGGATGTGGGCCTGGGAGTTATATAGCCGCTGCAGCAGAATTGGTGGGAAAATCAGGAAAGATTTATGCCCTGGATATCCATCCGCTTGCAATTCAGATGGTTCAAAATATCGCTTCAAAAAAGCGACTGACGAATGTGAAAACCATTTGTTCCGATTGCAGAACGGGATTGCCTGATAGTAGCGTAGATGTAGTTCTATTATACGATATATTTCACGACTTGAATGACCCAAATGGAGTAATAGAAGAGTTACATCGAGTATTGAAACCAGAAGGAATTCTATCCTTCAGTGACCATCATATGAAAGAAGATGAAATACTGTCTAAAATAACAAGTAATGGCTTGTTTAGGCTATTGAAAAAAGGCAGAAAAACATATAGTTTTTTAAAGAAGGAATAGTAAATAGGGAACTTCGCGTACAACGACACGGTCTTTCCGAAAAAAGCTGCTCATAAGATGGTGGTCTATATTAAAAAAATCGAGATAGCACTGAAGACGATACAAGGAGGGTAGAGTTTAAACGATATTCCAATCAAAAACAATGGTTGTAGGAAAGGAGAATATTATTTATAGTAAAAATGGGTATTAATTAAACATCAAACTTGATAATTATACTTTTTTATATTACTATTATATATGCTATTTTGTAATTACAACAGAGATAAAAGGAGAAAGAAAAAAATGGTTATAAGAACCAAACAAAAGCAGAGACGGGCTTTCACATTATCTACTAATATTTTAGCATGGATAGATTCAAAGGCTCAAGAAAATAAAGTCAGTCGGAGTGAATTTATTGACCAATTCTTACATAAATATTTCCACGAAGAGAGACAAAAAAAGATGATGGAGGGATATAAAGCTTTAGGAGATATTCTAAAAAACACTGCCCAGGCAAGTCTGTCTTCTCAAAAAAAAGTAATCCCGGATTATTGAAGGAGATGGTAATTTGAAGAGAACTATTAGAAGATGTGATGTGTAGTAGATTTAACTACACTTCCCGGGGAAATTATGAGAGGAAAGCAAAAGAAGGCAGGTCAATTTCACTAAAATACTTTGATACTACTATAATCTCAAGGAGGCAAAAAACGCTTAAGAAATTAACCCTTGTTAGTTTAGCGGGACTCTTCATTTTCTTTTTTGTTTCAACTGTATTTTGCCTTCCGGCACAGGATGTAGAGGTAATTACAAATGAGGAGTATTTTCCTCGGGTTCACCAAATTTTAAGAGAAGCTAAAGCCTCCATTCAGGTAATGATGTTTGAGGCATGTTACTACGAGAAATACCCGGATAGTCCCAGCAATATACTTATTCGAGATTTAATAAATGCTCATCAAAAGGGAATTGAGGTAGAAGTAATTCTTGAAAAAGGAAATCCAAAATGGAAATCTACAAAAGAGAATGAGAAAGTTGGACACATTTTATCCGAAAAAGGAATAAGTGTAATTTACGATTTTCCATTTACCAGCACCCACTCAAAAATGCTCATTATAGACAGTAAGATAAGTATCGTCGGGAGCACCAACTGGGCTTACTATTCCCTTACCCAGAACAATGAAGTCTCCGTCATTATCAAGTCTGAGGAGGTAGCTAAAGAGCTGCAAGATTATTTTAGGAAGATATGGAATAGCTCCTTACTTTATGAAAACAAGAGTTAAAGGTAATCGGGACTCTTATGCCTCTCCTACTCAAGGCCTGCCAACTTAACAGTTTGTCGAATCCCGGTTTAAATGAATAATTTTCTTGCCTATCTTAAAGTAGCGATTAAGATGAGACCGCTCAATTTTTCTATTGACAAGGAAGGGTGGTTTGCTATGTTAAAGGCGGACAAGTGAAAGCAGGATTAAAGGATTAGAGGGGTAGAGGATTAAAAATCAAGAAAAAAGTAGGAAAAGAGGATTAAAGGATTAGAGTATCAAGAGGTAATTTGAATGCCAAAAATACATATTTACACTGTAAAAGAAGTCACAAGCTATATAAAAAGAGAGATAGAGAACGATGAGAAACTTCAAGACATCTGGGTAAGAGGAGAGATTTCAAACTTTAAATTCCCTTCACGTCATCTATATTTTGCTCTTAAAGACGAAGAGAGCCTTCTCTCCTGTGTAATGTTTCAAAATAGAGCAGTAGAGTTAAACTTTACTCTCAAAAACGGCTTAGAGGTAATAGCTAAAGGAAGCATAGGAGTCTATAAGCCTCAGGGAAGATACCAACTCTATGTAGAGGAAATTCTTCCTGTGGGGAAAGGAGCTCTTTATCTTAAATTTGAGCAATTAAAAGAGGAACTTGAAAAAAGGGGATATTTCGATCCTGAGCACAAAATCCCCCTCCCCTACCTTCCCCAGAGAATAGGAGTGGTAACCTCTCTAAAAGGAGCAGCAATCAAAGATATACTTACTGTCCTCAATAAACGCTTCTCCAATACAGAAATTGTTCTTTCCCCTTGTAGAGTTCAGGGAGATGAGGCAGCAGCAGAAATTGCTCAAGCAGTGCAAAATCTAAATGATTATGGAGAAGTAGATGTGATAATTGTAGGGAGAGGAGGAGGCTCTTTTGAAGATTTATTCTGCTTTAACGAAAGGATAGTAGCAGAAGCTATTTACAATTCTCACATTCCCATTATCTCTGCTGTGGGACACGAAATAGATATAAGTATCGCTGATTTTGTAGCTGACGAGAGAACTCCCACTCCTTCATCAGCAGCAGAAAGGGTTATTCCCAAAAAAGAGGATCTAATAGAGATGTTACAAACTCGAGCCCAACGGATGTCTACCTTAATGAAAAACTATATAAATTTATCCTCTTCGAACATAGAAAAAATAAAATCCTCTTTTGTCTTTAAGCAGCCTTATCGTCGCCTTCAAGAGATTCAACAGCAAATGGATGAATTAGAGAAAAAGATGATTTTTTCTTTCTCTTCAAGAATTAAATTAGATAAGAATCAATTTATTAGTATGAAAAATAGGCTCTTGCAAACTTCTCCTCAAAAAAGGATAGATTTAATAAAAGAGA
>JGI24025J20009_10000176_pt1 | contig 49466 bp, 41 predicted proteins | sample Cruoilmetagenom3_FD_20009 | JGI IMG/M metagenome (IMG submission 20009)
GAAATTTTAGTTTTGATTTCCTTAACTTCCTTCTGTACTTCAATGTTCCTTTTTTCAGTAGCCTGGCTTCCAAAGACAAATACAAATAATAAACAGCTTAAAACAAATTTCCTCACAATTAACCTCCTTTTTTATCCAATTTACAAACCATTTTTACTCGGGAAACCTTAATACAACCTTTACCCACTTAAAATATTCTTTTTATCACCCCCTTTTTATTTGAATAAAGCAGGTATCGCGAATAGACACGAATCGCAATAATATTATTCAATTCCACCGCAATTCAATTTCCAAAGATCGATAACAAATAATACTATAATAAATTTTATAACTTTGTCAAGACCAAAAGAGTATTTATAAATGCCATATTTTAGCAATATTACTAAAAATAGATGTCATAATAAAGATCAGAGTCTTATGATTCAGGAAAACGTCTCGGAAGGCGAGCGGGCATGGTTCGTAAGATTTTAATCTTACTGGAGCGAGCCTGAGAGCCGAGCAGCAATTTCCTCGCTGGGGAAATTGACTGCGTTTTTCTCGAATTATAAGACCGAATGAAAAATTAGAATATGGCATTTATTTAATTTATTTATAATAAAATGCGACATCTATTTTAGCAATAAATGTGAGACATATTACATACAAATAACAGACCAAAAGATGAATTCTAAGGTTTTGTTCTTTGCGAAGAAATTGCACTCCCTACAATTCAGCCTTTTCTATAAAGTAGGAAGAAGCCCAGAGGAGAACAAGATCAAAAAGGAAGGTTGCTGCAATTTGAGGAGTATTTACAGTAAAAAAACCTACCTCACTCCACTTAATGGAAAATTTGGGAATAAAGAAGAAGATTTTTTGCCCAAAATGGATGTACCTGAAGAAAATGATTATTATACCCACAAGCCCTGCAGTTGTAATCAAGCCCCTGAATCTCGAAAAAACCCTTCCTAAGAGATATGCAAAGGTAGAAAATGGAAGAATTAGGAAAAGCCAAAATGAGCCAATTAGCCATAATTTTACGAAATTTGCTAACTTAATCCCGTATGAGACATTTGAAGATAGCTGATAGGTAAGAAGAGGAAGTAACAAAGCTATAAAGAGGTAAAGGAATATCTCAAAAGCAAGAACAAAGAGTTTACTTAATACTATTTTATAACCCGGAACAGGCAATGAGAGAAGTAGAAAAATTTTCTTTTGATCCCACTCTTCCTTCCAAATAATAAAGGATTTTACAAAAACGAACAGCAAAAAGCCGAGAAGAGTAAGAGAAAGAGGTAAAAAAATAGAGATCCCTGCAGTGCTTCTTGCAAGTGGTAAGAATAAAAGATTAGAGCCCACTACAAATCCGCACAGTATAAAAATCCAGTCCTTATCTCCTAATAGTTCCTTTTTAAATAAATTACACATTTAGCTTCTCCTTGAATATCTCATTGATTGATTTTCCGTATTTTTCTCTAAGCTCATCAGATTCACCGTCTATCATTACACTGCCGTCCTTAAGAAAAATTGTTCTATCAAAGAGAACCTCTGCTTCCGATACAATATGAGTTGAGAGAATGAAGGTTTGATCCTCCCGATAAGATTTCAAAATCGCAGATATTATCATATCCCTTGATGATGGATCTATTCCGGATAATGGTTCATCAAGAAGAAAGATTTTCGCGTTTCTGGATAGAGTAAGAACCAGCTTAAGCCGTGCCCTCATACCTTTTGATAGATGTGCAACATATCTTGAGGTTGGAATATCTAAAACCTGGATGAGATTTTTCTCTTTCTCCTTGTCCCAGTCATCGAAGAAACTCGAATACCAGTTAATTATCCCACGAGCCCTTATCCAGGGATAAAGAGAATCAATTTCGGGAAAGAAGGCTACGAATGACTTTGTTCGAACCCCAGGGGCTTCTCCATTGATTTTTATCTTTCCATAACTCGGTCGGCAATACCCAAAAATGAGTTTCAGGAGAGTTGTCTTTCCACTCCCATTAGGACCTACCAAACCCACAAAACTACCATCCTCAATCTCTAAACTAATACCTCTCACAGCATAGATACCACCATATCTCTTTACAAGGTCTTCAATTTCAATCATTAACTCCCTCCACTAATTTTTTTATTTCATCCAATGATAGCCCAAGGGAAACCAATCTATGAATGAATTCATCCACAATCTCCTTTATCATATCAGGGCATAATCTCTCCCTCGCCCCATCCTTTACCCATGTCCCCCTACCCACCCAACTCCCAATGATGTCTTCTCTCTCCATTTCTCTGTAAGCCTTTGCTACAGTATTTGGATTTACACCTAATTCCATAGCTAAACTACGAACAGTGGGAACCTCTTCCTTGATCTCCCCTCTCACAATCCTCTCCTTCACTTCCCTCTTTATCTGTAAATATATAGGTCTGCTTTTGTCAAATTCCATTGTATTTAAATTATAATACAATCCTCATTTGTCAAGGGAAAATTCCTCACTTGTTCTTGACTTTTTTAATCCAAATTTTTATACTTAATTAAATGAGAAAAAGACTTATAAGGTTTCTTTCTTCTGCAGGTGGAGGGAAAACCTATCAACTTTCAAGAAGATACATCGAACTCTTAAAAAAGAAGCACGAAAATCCGAAAACCCTTGCAATCACATTTACAAATAAAGCAGCAAGCGAAATGAAGGAGAGAATTCTCCAACTTCTTAAAGAAGAGGCGATAGAGAAAGGAGACAAAGATTCAATCAAGCTTGTTGACTGGATTCTTGACAATTATAGTGACTTTTCCGTTCGGACGATAGATTCATTCGTAAACACTCTTGTAAAAGGGTTTTCGATAGAACTGGGATTCCCTACAGAAACAGAACTCATTATGGAATCCGATTACTACAAGGATTATGCCGTATCCCTTTTAATCCAGTCTGCTGAAAAAGATGAAGGATTCAGGAAAAGATTGACGGATTTTATCCTCAATAAGATCGAGTTTGAACGAAAAACAAACTGGGACTTTCAAGGTATCATTCGCAGGGGAATGAATAAAATTGAAGATTATGAAAAAAAGCAGAATAAAAACTTTAAATTCCCAGGAGGAAAAGCTGAAGAGATAGATGAAGAAATAAAAAGGAAGCTCAAAAAATCCTTCCAGTTGGCAGAGGAAATCCTTGAATATTCAGCTACTCATGAAGGCATCCATAAAAATTTGTTAACTACAATAGAAAAAAGTCTACAGAGTAAGAATATAAATAAAATGCTAAAGAGTGCTTGTTTTGAAAAGGATTGTAGAGGGGTCTTGAAAAATATAGCAAAATTTGATCCCACCAATTTCTGTTCCCTTTTTGAGGCATTAAAGAAGTCAGTATTTGAATACTACTCTTTATATTTATTCAGAGACCACGATTACAATATCAATATATACGAATTATATGAGAATTTCTTGAAAAAAATTAAACAGGAGGAAAAGGTTCGATTCATTGAAGACATAAATGGAGAATTAAAATCTTTATTTGATGAGTTTGAGATACCTTTTATATTCTATCGCTATGGTGAAAGATACGAACATTATCTCATTGATGAATTTCAGGATACCAGCAGAAGTCAGTGGGTTAATCTCAAACCCCTTGTAGAGAATAGCCTATCAGAAGGGGGAAGTTTCTTTTATGTAGGAGACCCCAAACAGGCAATTTATCAATGGAGAGGAGGGGATGTTGAATTATTCGATAGAGCTTTTACGAATTTCCCAAGCGTTGAAGAATCAGATAGAGGAACTAATTTAACCTTCATTAACTACAGAAGTGCTCCTGAAATAGTCAATTTCGTCGGAGAGGTATTCTCCCAACTGCCACCCGAAGTAAAAGAGAAAATGGGAAAGAAAGGGAGTTTCTATGGAGTGAATGTTATCCAGAAAATCGATCCATATAAAAAATGGGGCGATTTTACTGGCTATGTCTCCCTCGAAAGGTTCAGCAGCAAAGATAATCTCAAAGAAAATATCGATGAGGCAATAAAAGGGAAACTGAAAAAAAACATTAATGAGGTATTAAAAAGGTTCTCTCCTGGAGATATAACAGTACTGGTAAGAAAAAATGTGGATGGAAAGAAGGTGGTTGACTGGCTCACGGAAGAGGGTTATCAGGTCATCTCAAATGAAAGCCTTTACCTATCAAGTGACCCCAATATCAAAGGCTTACTCTCCTTTTTCAACTTCCTTCAGCATCCGGTTGATAATGTCTCTTTTTTAGGATTCATAACCTGCCCCTTCTTCCTGAAAGATAGAGTCTCGGAAAAGGAGATAATTAGATGGGCTGAAGAAATTTATGCCAATAGACCCCTCTATATAAAATTCAGAGAGGATTTCCCAAAAGTTTGGGAAGTTTTTATCCAACCGTTTTTCAGAAGGGTTGGTTTCTTGCCCCTTTATGACCTTTTAAGCGATATCATAAGGACATTTAGAATCCCGGAAAACTTCAAAGAGACCCAGCCATTCCTTTTAGGGTTCCTGGAATTCATTCATAATCTTGAAGAGAAATCTATAACATCTATTGGGGATATGATGAAAGAATGGGAGAGAAGGGAAAATTCTAAAAATCCTCCCTCTATCCTCCTCCCGGAGAATACGGATGCAATAAAGGTAATGACAATTCATAGAGCAAAAGGGTTAGAATTTCCTGTTGTCATTTTACCTTTTCTATACTTCTGGGAAGGGAAGGATAAAAATGAAGTTGTAATCCAGCATAATGGAATAGAAAAAATAGTAAAAGTTAAAACGAAAAATAAGGGGAAGTTTATCCTGCCTGAGACTAACCCTGCCCTAAAGAAAGAAATATCCAGTAGAATAAAAGAGAAAAGAGCTTCGACTTTCTTTGAAGAGGTAAATAATCTTTATGTGGCTTTAACAAGGGCAAAATATGAACTCTACATATTCATTCCTGAAGAAGGTTCTCCTCAAAGCTATAGCAAATTATGGAAGGATATCCTGGATAGATATGTCCGGAGTGGAGATTATTCAAGAGGAAAACGCACAACCCCAGAGAAAAAAGAAAGTAAAGAAAATTATAAACAAACCTATCTGGAAATGAAAATAGATGATAAAGAAGGGATAGAGAGGGCCTCTTCGAGGTTACTCTTAAAGACGACCAATATAAATGAGATTACAAATAAAAAGAGCATTGAAGCTCGAAAAACAGGGGAGATCCTTCACAGAATACTTTATTACATTAAAGATATAAAAGATTTAGAAAACCTTGAATCCATAGTCCAGAGGTCTTTGAATGAGTTTGCCCTGCCAACCGAGAGGGAAATTTTCACAAAAAAGGCATTCTCAACAATCCAGAGAATATTTAAGAATAAAGAAATCAGAAAATGGTTTGCTCCTGACCTCTCTGTGTGGAGAGAAAAAGAGATGATTGATTCAGAGGGAAATTTGCACCGTTTTGACAGGGTTATCCTCCATGAGAATGAAATTGCTCTCATAGATTATAAAACGGGGGAGGAACCTTCCTCAAAATGGAAAAAACAACTTTTGAACTATAAAGAACTATTAAAGCAATACTTCCCAGAAAAAGAGATCAACTCTTATATAATTAACCTTTCTAACAACCTGGTATTGAAAATTGAATGAAATACTAACAATCCCATTTGCTCAGAATTTTATCCCGCAATTAGGTGATTATATCCTTCAAAATTACGGAAGCAGGGATCTTTCAGAGTTGTGTGTGGTTTTCCCTGGAAAAAGACCCTCTCTTTTTTTACTGGATTATTTAAAAGAAAAAATCCATAAGCCTTTTATACCCCCGGCTCGATTCTCAATTGATGAATTTACCCAATATCTCTTTAGTCTTAAAAGGGATGAGAGGATTCCTGAGGGAAGGATTGATCTGATCTACCTCTTATACAAGGCTATAAGGGATAGCGAAATTGATGAAGAAAGTAGCCTTGGAAAGATTTCAAAATCTATCCATAACTTTATCCACTGGGGGGAAGAGGTCCTTCGGGCAACTGAAGAGGTTGAAATTCAGTGTGCAAGGGAACCTGATATTGAAAGTATAACTGAATATGATGAGAATATAATCCAGTGGGTAAAGGATTTTTGGGGAAATTTTACCTCGATAAAGAATAGTTTTGAAAAATTATTAAAAGACGAAAAACTTACCTATAGGGGCGAGGTCTATAGATGGGTGAGCGAAAATATTCAGGATATTCAGGATATTATACCTTTTGAAAGAATAATTTTCGCTGGTTTCTACGCGTTAAATAAGTCCGAATGGAGGGTGATGAAATATCTCTTTGAAAAAGATATGGCGGATATTATCATCCAGACGGACGAGAAAAAGGGAAATATTCCCGAGACCTCTCCATACTATTTCCATAATAAAAAATGGAAAAGAGATTGGAATGTAGACTTCAGAAAAATTGCGGAAGATAAAGACAACCACCCTGATATGAAAATCTATCAGTGTTTTGATACCCATTCAGAAATTTTAACAACAAAGGATATACTAAGAAACCTTGATGAGAAAGGTAAAAATGTCGCAATAGTTCTTCCAGAGCCTGCACCACTTATCCCTCTTATCAATGAGGTCGTTCAATCATTCGATAAAGATTTCAATATTACCCTTGGTTATCCCATCAGGAGGTCTTCACTTTTTAACCTGATAAAGTATATCTTCTCCCTTCAGAAGACAAAGAGAATAATTGATAACAAAATCTCCTATTATCTACCGGATTATTTGAATCTCATTCAGCATCCATGGATAAAAACCCTGGAGGATGATAAAAAGAGTGGAGATTTTAGAATGATCGTTCATAAAATCGAGGAAATCCTGATCAAGAAAAATAGAGAAGAGATAAAGAGTTTCTTCTCTTTAGAGGAGATTATCCAGGAAATCCATAAAATGGAATTGGTCAGAATCTTTGGGGATGAAAAAAGAGGAGAAAGAGTTTTAGATAGGTTAAGAAAGGTTCATTCCCTCTTTATCCAGGCGTTCCAGGAAGCAATCTCACCAATAGATGGGGCCGATGGGCTTTTTGAAGGTTTAAAGTTTATTTATAATAACACTTCTGTAAAAAAATACCCTTTAAACAATCAATTCATCGGCACAATATTTAATAAACTGGAAGAGATTAGAAACTCTCTCTTTTCCAATTGCTCCTTTGATGATTCCAGGCAGTTGGTCACCTTTCTTGAAAATTACCTCAACAAAACAAGAATTCCATTTGTGGGTGAGCCCCTTAAAGGAATTCAGATTATGGGGATGTTGGAAACGAGGAACCTGAACTTTAAAAAGGTAATCGTTCTGGATGTAAATGAAGGGATTATCCCTGAAGTAAAAAAATACGACCCTCTTCTCCCTCAGCATCTAAGAATCATGATAGGTCTTCCTGGTTATACTGAAAAAGAGTCAATATTCGCCTATAACTTCTACCGACTGATCCAGGGTGCAGAGGAAGTCCACCTCCTTTATAAAGAAGGAAAACTTCAGGATATTGACAAGAATATAAAATCAAGGTTCATTGAGAGAATTATCTGGGAGAAAGAAAAAGAGTCTAAGAGTTTAAAACCTGAAAATCGAATATTTGAAATCAAGAAAAAAACACCCCTGAATAAATTCATTCCCAAAAAAAACAAGAAAACACTGAAGAAACTCCTGTCAATGGAATATTCTCCCACCGCGATTGACACCTATATACAATGCCCTCTTAAATTCTATTACCGTTATGTGCTGAATTTAGAGGAACGGATAGGTATAGAGGAGGAAATTGAAAGAAGCACTATTGGAAAATTTACTCATAATTTCTTAAGGGATTATTATGAGAGATTCCTTAACAGGAAACTCCATCCGGACAGAGAAAATTTTTTAAAGATTCTTTCCCAGGAACTGGAAGAAAAGTTCCCAGAGGGTGGAGGTTCACTCCTCCTAAGGGAGGTTATAAAAAAGACTCTGGATAGTTTCATCAAGGTTGAAATCAAAAGAGCAAGCGAAAATGATATTTTTATAAGAGGAATCGAAGAAGACCTATCAAGTGAAATCGAAGTAAACCATAAAAAAATTCTCATGAAGGGGAGGGTAGATAGAGTGGATGAAATCGATTACAAACCCATGGTGATTGACTATAAAACAGGTTCTGTAAATATGCCTATTAAAACTCAAAGGGGAGAATATGCAGAAACCAGAGAGCAAATAAAGAAGAGAATGAAGAGTCTTCAGTTACCAATCTATGTATACCTGTATTCAGAGGAAAAAGGAATTGATATGAGCGATATTTCTGCAAAAATTTTTAACCTCAGAAAACCCCAGGAAAAAAATAATCTTCCAATTGAGCATCTTGATATTTTCATGGATGCCTTGAGATTTATTCTTGAAGAAATAATAGACGAGGAAATTCCCTTCATCCCCGATCCAAATCGCCACTGCCAGTATTGCCCTTATAGGTTGCTTTGCCCGGAGGTTTAATTCGAAAAGTTATTAATATGATTTTTTGCTGCATTCGTTTTAACTCTGGAAAATTGTCTCCAAGGTTTATGGAGAGGTGATTTCCTCAAGGTGAAGGATCTTCAGGGTTAAAGCGTAAGAAGGCTTTCCAGGTTTCCTTTGTGGCTGTAAATATTAAAAGTAAAGTTATTGTAAGGACAACAAGGGCAATAAAAACTCTAAGACCTTTGATTAATGATCTGCGGGATAGCCTTTTTTTTACTACTTGTTAAAGAATTCTGGATCATCTTCTAATGCTGTTCCAATCACAATTAGATCTGCCCCAGCCCTGTGTTTTTCCTCTATTTCCTCAGGGCTTCTAATCCCTCCTCCAACAACAAGAGGAACATCGATAAAATCCTTAACCGATTTGATAAGAGAATTGCAGGGTGATTTCTTAGCTCCACTACCAGAGTCAAGATAGATCAGTTTCATCCCGAGAAGTTCTGAGGCGTAGGCAATACTTCTTGCTATCTCTGGTTTATCCTGAGGGATGGGTTTTGTTCCGGATATGAATTCAACCGTTGTTGTTCTACCACCATCTATCAGTAAATAACCTGTTGGAATAACCTCTATATCCATTCCTTTTAGAATGGATGCTGCCCTAATGTGTTCCCCTATTAGATAGCGAGGATTTTGACCGCTAACAAGGGAGGGGAAAAGAAGAGCATCTGCGGAGGAAGAAATTTGATCTGCTGAACCAGGAAAGATTACAACAGGGAGTGAGGAATTTGCTTTTACCTCTCCTACAAACTCTTTAAAATTATTCTTCCAGGAGGTGCTTCCACCAACGAATAGAAAATCAACCTTACTTCCCTCAAGAAGCCTGATTCTCCCCTTTAAGTCTTTTATATCTTCTGAATCGGGATCAAGGAGAGCGGCAATTATCAGTTCGTTTTTGCTTTTTCTCTCAAGAATATTCTTATATACACTCATTTTACTTAAGATGTTCCTTTAAGATTTCGGGAAATTTGTTTAGCATTTCTTCTAATTTCTCCACTTTACTACCTCCACCTTCAGCCCTTATCGAACTACCTCCTCCTCCCCCTTTTACTATCCTGCAAGCCTCCTGTATTATTTCTCCAGCGTTAAGTTTATTTTTTAGTTTATCACCCACAAAAGATACTGCAAAAACTGATGAATCAAGTTCTGTTGCAAGAAGACCTGCTCCCTCAGGCATTTTTTCCCTTAACCTTTCTGCTAATTTCCTTAAGGTTTCCCTGGAACCATCCACTCTTGCGGCTATATATTTTTGTTCCTTGATCCTCGAAGTCTCTTTTAACAATTCGTGAAACCTTATCTCAGCCAACTGGTTTTCCATTCTTTCTATCCGTCTTTTCTGTTCTCTTAATAGGTTTAAGGTTTTCTCAATTCTAATGGGTAAACTTTCCCTATCAATCTCCAGAAGGAATTCCATTTCCTGAACGAGTTGATCTAATTCTTTCATCCATTTATAAGCAAACCAGCCGGTAACGGCCTCAATCCTTCTTATTCCTGAGGCAACCCCTGTCTCGGAAGTAATCTTAAAGAGTCCAGCCTCTATTGTATTATTGAGGTGAGTCCCTCCACACAATTCTCTTGAGAAATCTGAAATAGACACCATCCGGACTTTCTCCCCATATTGTTCTTCAAAGAGGGCAATTGCACCCTTCTGGATAGCCTCGTCGTAGGGAAGTATTTCTTTTTCAACAGGTAAACCCTTTAGTATAACTTTGTTTACCTCTTCTTCTATCCGCTGGATTTCCTGATCGCTGAGAGGGTTTGGATGGGTGAAATCAAAACGAAGATGATCTGGTGCAACAAGAGAGCCCTCCTGTTTTACCCATTCTCCAAGAGTTTCTCGAAGAACTCTTTGGAGTATGTGTGTTGTGGTGTGGTTTCTTCTGATACCAGATCTTCTTTCTTTATTAATCTCTGCGTATACTCTGGAGGGAACAAATTTTCCCTCGATCTTCCCTTTATGAACATTCCCCAGAGGAGATGGGATTGTGTCTTCGACAAGCATCTTCCACCCTTCTCCTTCTATTTTACCTGTATCTCCCACCTGACCTCCCTTTTCTGCATAGAAGGGTGTTTCTTTTAGAATGACCTCGAAATAATTATCAACCTTTCTATAGGCTATTACTTCGGTTTCTATTTCCTCCTGCTCATATCCCTCGAACCTTGATCTTTCTCTTGATACGATTACCCAATCGACCTTTTCTTCTGCTTCAAATTCCTGTTTTCTCCTTGCCATTTCCTTTTGTTTCTTCATCTCTTCATCAAAACCTCTTCTATCCACAACTAAACCCTCCTCCTTTGCCATCTCTTCTGTGAGGGAAATAGGAAATCCATAGGTATCATATAATCTGAAGGCATCTTCACCCTTTATTGTGGAACTTTTGTTCTTCTTTGTTTCCTGTATAATTTCATTCAGTATGGAGACACCCGCCGAAAGAGTATCAAAGAAATTTTCTTCTTCTTTCTTTATAATAAGTGTAATGTGTTCAATTTTCTCCCTTAGATATGGGTAACGCCCTTTCATTATAGATATTACAACAGGGACCAGTTTATGAAGAAATGGCTCTTCAATTCCTATTTCCCGTGAGACTGTCAACCCACGACGGATTAGTCTTCTTATGACATAACCCCTTCCTACATTGCCTGGATACACTCCGTCACCAATTGCAAAAACAAGAGCCCTTGAGTGATCAGCGATTATATTGAAGATTCGTTTGCTACTAAAATATTCTCTACCTGAAATCTTTTCTGTCTCCTGAATTATTGGAAGGAAAAGATCGGTTTCAAAAATGGAGGATTTCCCCTGTATTATCATTGCAAGTCTTTCCATTCCCATTCCAGTATCCACACCAGAATTCTTAAGGGGAAAACGACCTCCTTCCCTCTCGTCAAATTGAGGAAAAACAAGATTCCAGAACTCAATATATCGATCGCATTCCCCATCAAACTCACACTTCCCAAATTTTTCTCCCAGATCATAAAATATCTCTGTATCAGGACCACAAGCTCCTCTGCCCCCTGCTGGACCCCAGAAATTTTCAGAATTTCTGATTATTCTTCCTGGGGAAACACCGATTTTATCCTTCCATATCTTGTAACTCTCATCATCATCTGGATAAACCGAGATATAGAGTTTTTCAGGGGGAATATCAAGAACATCCACAAGGAATTCCCACACCCACCTGATTGCCTCCTCTTTGAAATAATCCCCAAAGGAAAAATTACCAAGCATCTCAAAAAAGGTATCGTGACAGTAGGTTTTTCCAACCTCATTTAAATCTGATAGACGAAGACATTTCTGAACGGAAGCAGCTCTTTTGAACTCAAGGGGAACTTCTCCTGTCCAGAGGGGCTTGAACTGAACCATCCCTGCAGATGTAAAGAGAAGAGTCTTATCTCTCTCGGGGATGAGTGAGGATGATTCAACAATTTTATGATCCTTTTCCTTGAAAAAATCAAGAAAAATCTTTACTAACTCATCTGAACTCTGCATAGATAGATATTAATCAACTCTAACCCATTGTCAACCATAAAAATTGAAGAGATGAAAATACCAATAGATACCGCCCCTTGACATCACTTTTTTATTTCTATAGATTACCAATATGAAAAGGATTCATCTATGGGTAAGTGGTTTTGTCCAGGGAATTGGATTCCGTTCTTTCGTTATGAGAAAAGCAAATGGATTAGGTATTGGTGGGTGGGTTAAGAATTTACCCGATGGTATGGTTGAGATTGTAGGCGAAGGCGAAGATTGGAAATTGAAAGAACTTGTCCGTAATGTAAAGATTGGCCCTTCTTTTGCCACTGTGAGTGGGGTTCAAGTAAAAGAGGAGGAATACAAAAATGAATTCAAACAATTTACGGTGAGGTTTTAAATGCAAAAACTTAAAAGTAAGATCAGGAATATACCAGATTTTCCGAAAAAAGGCGTAATTTTTAGAGATATCACAACCTTATTGAAGGATAGAGAGGCATTCAAGGAATCAGTAGACCTTATGGCGAATTTGATAAAGGATAAGAAAGTGAACACGATCCTTGGAATTGAATCAAGGGGTTTTCTCTTTGCTGCTCCAATTGCTTATAAACTCGGCCTTGGCATTAATCTTATAAGAAAGCCAGGCAAACTACCTGCTGAGACTATAAGTGAATCATACACTCTTGAATACGGGCATAATACAATAGAGATACACAAGGATGCGATAAAAAAAGGAGATAAAGTTGTCATCTGCGATGACCTTCTTGCAACTGGAGGAACAGCAAGAGTAAGCGCTAACCTTGTGAAACGCCTGGGAGGTGATGTTATCTCGATCATTTTCCTGATTGAGTTAACTGAATTGAAAGGTCGAGAAAAACTTAAAGGTTACCCTGTTAAATCAGTGATAAAATATTAAAAGGAAATAAAAATATAAAAATTTTTGGAATATGACTTTCTAATCTTTTATTTTATTCTTTAAGTATACTTTGTTCTGTAAAATGAAATTCCTCTTCAAAAAGTTTTATACAGATATCAACCACCTCTGGATCATAAAGTGTTCCACGATTCTTCTTAATCTCATCCAGAGCTATTTCAATACTACGAGCATTCCTGTAAGGTCTTCTGGAACCCATTGCCTCAACCACATCAGCTACTCCAAGGATTCTTGCTTCGAGGAGAATGTCTTCGCCTACCAGGTTCTCCGGATAGCCGGAGCCATCCATCCTTTCATGGTGCTGCAGGACAATTTCTGCAACTGGACCGGAAAATTCCACAGATTTCAGGATGTCATAGCCAACCTGGGGATGGGTTTTTACTAAACCCATCTCCAATTCATTCAATCTTAAGGGCTTATTCAAAATCTCAGCTGCAATATGAATCTTGCCAATATCGTGAAGAAGACTTGCCATCTTAAGAGTTTCTAATCTCTCTTGCGAAAGACCCATTTCTTTACCTATTGCTGCGGTGAGTTGAGCCACCCTTCTTTGGTGCCCTGCTGTGTAGGGATCTCTTTTCTCTACTGTCTCTGCAAGAGCAGTTACCGCTCCAGACAAAGTCTTCTCTAATTGATTAATGCTTTTTCTGAGTTTCTCTTCTGCACCTTTTCTTTTGCCTATATCATTATATGCTGCAAAGATACCAACCACTTTATCATTTACGATTATTGGACCCCCGATTAAAAAAACATTGATTGGTATTCCATCCTTTCTCTGTCTTACAGTTTCTTCTATAACAGTTTTTCTATTAAGAACTTTTTGACTAAATGATGTTGCCTCTTCCCACCTACCATCCGGCACGATCAAATCATTGATATTTTCGCCCCTTGCTTCTTCTATATCATAATTAAATAATTCTTGGAAACTTTTATTGATTTGGACTACTCTATCATTATTATCAATAAGAGCAATTGCCTCAGGGGAATTATCAAAGAGCGACTCAAAATAGACCTTTTGCAACTCTAACTCTTTCTCAACTTGCTTACTCTGTGTGATATCACTTGCGGATACTAAAATCGCATTCTTTCCTTTATATTTAATCAGCTCTGCCCTCAAGTCTGCCCATTTTTCAGAACCGTCCTTATCGATAATTTTCAATTCATACTTATTTTCAGGGTTTTCGCCTCTTAGCCTCCTTTCTCCTCTCTCAATCACCAAATCTCTATAATCAGGATGAACAAAATTCCAGAAGTTCATCGAAAGAAGTTCTTCTTTCGTATATCCAGTCGTCTTCTCGGCGAAAGAATTTGCAAAAACCCATTTTTCACCCTGATGTATCATAATTGCTACTGGTGCAGATTCCAAAAAAGTGCGGAAATTTTCTTCACTCTCCCTCAGAGTCTTCTCCGCTTCCTTATTCTCGGTTATATCAATTACTGCACCAAGAGCAGCAGGTTCCCCTTCAAAATCTGCCAGATAAGTACCCCTGAACGTAACCCAACATTCCTCCCCGCCCTTTTTTACAACTTTGAATTCATATGAGGAAGGAACTTTTTCTCCCTTTAAGAGCTTCGAGCCCTTATCCCTTACGTAGTCTCTAAAATCTGGATGAATTATTTTCCAGAAGTTCATCCTATACAGTTCATCCTTTGTATAACCTGTAAAAGTTTCTGTTATCTTGTTTACAAAGATGAATTTTTCTCTATAGGCGAAAACCGCAAAGGGAGAGCTTTCTACCATAATTCGAAATTTATTACCAGTGCTTTGTAGTTCTACTTCTAATTGCGAAAGACTATTCCGTAATTTTTTTAACTCCTCAATTAATTGTTTTTCCTTCCTATTCTCGTCACTCAATTAATCCTCCTATAAAATATATAATACTTTGAATAACTTTATAATTATATTCATGTTAAATGTCAACCCATTAATTCAAATTTCTTAGGAAAAGGCTAAATTGGAAGAGAAAAAAATTAAATTGTATGGTAATTCTGGCTTTCCCATAAAATAAGCCAGAAGGCTTGACAAACGAGAATAGGCAATTATATTTTTAATAGAGTTAAAGGGCCCGTAGCTCAGTTGGTTAGAGCGGCTGACTCATAATCAGTAGGTCGTGGGTTCGAAACCTACCGGGCCCAAAATTGACAAAAATAAATGGAGGTTCAATCATTCAAGGGCGGATAGCTCAGTTGGTAAGAGCGCCGGTCTCACATACCGGAGGTCAGAGGTTCAAGTCCTCTTTCGCCCAAAAAGTGCACGTCAGTGCACTTTTTTTATTTATCTGGAGGATTATTAATGGAAATTGTTGAGAAAATGAAAATCCTGATTGAAATCTCTAAAAAGGACGAAAAAATCCTCAAAATCAAAAACCTTGAAAATGAAGCCCCAAAAAAAATAAATGAGCTTANNAAAGAGCTTGAGCAAATTCAGAAAAAATTTGATGTAGATAAAGAGAACCTTGATGAGATTAATTTAAGAAGAAGAGAATTAGAACGCAAAATAGAAGAACAAAAATTAAACTTTGACAATTTTAAGAAAAGAAAAAGAGAGACACAGAGTAATAAGGAATTCTTAGTTTTGAATAGGGAAATAGAAAAGACAAAAGAGAAGATTTCAAAATTAGAGGATAATTTGCTTGATGTTTATATTGAAAAGGAAGAGCAAGAGAAAATTATGAATAAAGCAGGAGATATTTTTAAAGAAAAAGAAAAAAAAGTTAAGGAAGAAAAAGAATCCTTAAGCAAAAAACTGATGAATTCAAAAGATGATTTGCTAATAAAAGAAGATGAAAGGAAAAGTATAGCTGCAAGACTGATGGATGAGAATTTGCTTCGTAAATATAACAGGATAAAGAAGTCTCGAGGAACTGGTGTTTCAATAATTGAAGAGGAAAAATGCACAGAATGCCATTCGACTATACCTCCTCAGTTATTCGCTGAAGTCAAGAATGCAGCCAAGATTCTTACTTGCCCTTCCTGTGGCAGGATTTTGATCTATAAGTGGATAGAGTAGTTAAGGTCTATACAGATGGAGCCTCCAGGGGAAATCCCGGACCCAGTAGCATAGGCATTTTAATTATTAATGAAGAGGGGAAAGAGATTAAAAGAATATCTGAATACATAGGTACCACCACCAATAATATTGCAGAATATCGTGCATTGCTTCGGGCAATTATGGAATGCAGAAAATTAAAGTTTGGCTCAGTCCAATTTTTCACAGATAGTCAACTGTTAGCCAATCAGATTAACGGAATCTATAGAGTAACAAATGAGGATCTAAAACCACTATATGTAAAATTGAAGGGTGAACTTTTAAGTTTTAAAGGTTGGGGTGTTATCTATATTCCAAGGGAAAAAAATAGTATAGCTGATTTCCTTGCAAATCAAGCATTGGATAGGAGAGAAAGAAAATGATTCTTACTCTTTTTTCTTTTTTTTCTCTTTCCCTCGAAAGTAGTGGAAATCTCTATTACGGATTTTATCCCACAGATGACACCTTATACAATTCAGACGTTTCTATCTGGACTAGAGTAACTCCGATAAAAATAAAGGAAAAAACAAACTTCTTTATTCAATATACCACATATCTTGAAATGGCAGAACAAAAAGGTAAAGTAATTCTCGACCCTGCCTACGCAGATTACTCTCTTATTTTCGGCTTTCAATATTCAGGGAGGTTCTATCTTTCTTTCTATATCAACCATTATTGCAGACATCCAATAGATAGAGAAGAAAAAAATGGGCGAGTTGTCTTCAATGCTGAGAACTTCATCATATCTAATGCAAAGAACTCTGCTTATCGTTTCCAAAAGACCGTATATTTCCGTGGCTCTTATATCTTCTATCCTCAGGGAATCATTGTTGATTGGCTTAATTCAAAGCCATACTACCGTCATCGGTTCACAATGGAATTTGGAAAGAATATAAATTCCTTCAGCCAGTTTGCTCTCGGGTCAGAATACACTCTCTCAAACGATAANCCAAGGAAGATATACTATAAGATTCAACCTGGTATATATATATTTAAAAGAAAAGAAAATCAGACATTATACACCTTTATTCAGTATTACATTGCNGCAAAGGGACCCTTTCGTTCACCCAGTAATCTTTTCTTTATAGGAATCGGTTATTCATTTTGATATCATCTAAAGAAAATCTTGCAGTTGAGAAGAATAAGTTTATTATCATTAAATGATTAACTTTGGTGTATCAACAACATTAACATGGGATAAAGATGTCTATTATGCTATTAATGCAGTGGGAAAAAGTTTTTTCAATTTCCTTGAGATTCGGTGCGAAAAGGGACATTTTGATTTTGAAGATGAGCAGGAGATAAAAAAGGTGAAAAGAGTCTTAAAAGAGAACCGAGTTAAAGGCTCCTCCATCCACCCTCCTAAATGGGTTGATATAGCCAACAAAAATGAGTGGACAAGAATGAAATCTCTTAGGGAGGTAGAAAAGACCATTCTGGTGGCAAAAAGATTGAATATCCCACGGGTTATCCTTCATCCGGGTCAAAAGAACGGTTCCCTGGAAAAGGTTAGAGAAAGTATCCAGGAGATTTTAGAATTCTCTCAAGTTTGGGAAGTCCAGCCAATTTTAGAGAACACCTTCCCGGGCTATTTTGCATCTAGAGCTGAAGAAATAAAAAACATTGTCACAGAATTTGATCTACCTGTTTGCCTTGACACATCACATGCTGCAGCAAAGGGAGATAATGTGGAACAATTCCTTAAATTACTGAAGAATAGAATAACACACTTACATCTATCTGATTCCAATATGAAAGGGAAAGATGATCATCTTATTCCAGGAGAAGGAAAAATAAACTGGAACCCCTTAGTTAATTTTTTGAGCTTCTTTGATGGAATGGCGATTTTTGAATTACATCCTGTAGAAAAACCGGACCCCATACTGGCCAAACTGAATAGGATAAGAATTAACTGGCAAAATAAAAAGATTAACCCTTGACCTTTTTGGTTTTTGTATTAGTAATAAATAAAATGGAGGATTAAATGATTATAGAATGTCCAAAATGTAAGAAAAAATACAAAGTTGAAGATTCAGACATTCCTGTAGGAGGAGGACCGATTCGGTGTCCAAATTGCTCCAACATTTTTACGGTTTATAGAGAACCCCTTAATATAAAACTTATTTCGATTGTGGAAGAAGGGGTAGAATTCCAACCCAGCGTAGCAAAAACAAAGGAGAGATTAACAAGATTAAAAGAAGAGGTCTTCCCTGATTCCTGGGGTGAAGAAAAGAAAGAAAAACACAAGAAGGCTCAAAGACTTGGAAAATCTCTTGCTAATGATATTCTTCTTTATAATAAGGAGAAGGTTGAAAGGGGCCGAAGAGAAGGAAATCTTGTTCAACTTCTTCAAGATGAGATAAAAAAATCATGGAACTTCTACAAGAACCATGTTGAACACGATGTTCTCCTGGAAAGAAATTACTTTAAAGAAGCTTTGAATGGAATCATCGCTGGCGGAAAAGAAGTATTTAAATAATTAATAAATCTATTGATCAATACTGAGGAGGGTATGAATGAAAAATCTTAAATGGAAATGGTTGTTCATTTTTGTAGTGATAATTCTTGCAATCTGGCAGTTACACTACTCCCCGGTATATTTTTCACTTGATGAAGAAGAAAAAAGTCTCATATCACCAAAAAAACTAAAAACAATTCAATCTCGAGCTCTTCATCTCGGTCTTGATCTTCAAGGGGGGATGCATCTTGTTATGCAATTAGATAAATCAAAACTTAAGGAAGAAGAAGTAAAGGGAGCCATAGAGCGAGCCCTTGAGATCATCAGGAACAGAATTGATCAATTTGGAGTCTCAGAGCCTGTGGTGATGAAACAGGGCAACGACCGTGTTATAATTCAACTGCCCGGGATCATCAATCCAGAACGAGCCCATGAAATTATTGGGAAAACAGCCCTTTTAGAATTCAAATCGGTTGCAGAACCCAGTATGATGCAAACCACTTTTAACAATGTTAATGAAACTTTAAGAAGCATCAAAGGCGATACATTTAACCTCTTCAGTTATTTTGTGGGAGCCAGAGTTTATGGAGTTCTCTCCTCTTACAGGTCTTATGTTGAGTCTCTTTTAAATCTCCCAGAGGTAAAGAAACAGATTCCATTTGGATATGTCTTCCAATGGGGCAAGGAGGTTATCCAGGAGGGGTATAAGTATTATCCGCTTTACCTCCTAAAGGAAAAACCCCTGCTTACTGGTAAGGCTATTCTTGATGCAACCCCTGGCGTTGGAACCCAGGATAATCCGATGGGTGTCAGGGTTGATCTTACAATGACAAGGGAGGCAAGAACAAAATGGGCTCAAATCACAGGGGCAAATATAGGGAGGCGTATAGCAATTGTCCTTGATGGAACTACTCAATGCGCTCCAGTGGTGAGGGAGAGAATTCCTAATGGTCAATCAATGATCACCCTTGGTAATACTTCTATGGAGGAAGCAAAGACATTGGCAATCGTTCTTAAAGCAGGCGCCTTACCTGCACCCCTTAAGATAATAGAGGAGCGTTCTATCGGGCCTTCCCTTGGTAACGATTCAATTAGAGCAGGAACAAAGTCGCTCATTCTTGGTGCAATCCTTGTCTCTGTGTTTATTTTAGCATATTATCTAAAAGCAGGCGGAATAGCCTTATTAGCCCTCATCCTCAACCTGATCTTTCTCTTGGCTGTCCTCTCAGGATTTAGAGCAACTCTTACACTACCCGGTCTTGCTGGCATAGTCCTGACAGTGGGTGCTGCCATTGATGCAAATGTCCTTATCTTCGAACGAATACGGGAGGAACTCGCTTCAGGTAAGACAATACGAACGGCAATAGTGAGCGGTTATGACAGAGTTTTCACCACAATCCTTGATGCCAATGCAACGACCCTTATCGCTGCCCTCATTCTTTTCTATTTTGGAACCGGCGCGATAAAGGGATTCGCAGTTACTCTTTCAATCGGGCTTGCAGCAAGTTTCTTCACCGCTATCTTTATAACCAGGAATATGTTCGAGTTCTGGATCTTGAAAGGCCTTAAGAACCTACGAATGCTAAGCATCTTAAAAAAACCAAGATATGACTTCATCAAGGCTCGAAAGGGAGCTTTCATATTTTCCGGCATTCTCATCATTTCTGGGATCTTTTCTCTCGCTATCCATAAGGGCCCGAGCTACGGCGTTGATTTTACAGGTGGATACATCCTTGAAACCGAATTTAAAGGAGAACCTGTTTCTTCTGAACAGATGAGGTCTACTCTTTCGAAGATTGGATTTGGAGGAGCAACCATCCAGAAATATAAAGGGAAAAATTTATTCCTCATAAAGCTCAAGGGGTCTGAGGAAACCTCTCTTGAGAAAATAAAAAATACCCTGAAGGAAGAATTCTCAGATAGAGAGCTCACCTTCCCAAGGGAGCAACTCGTTGGACCTGCTGTTTCAAGGGGTCTTCAGGCAAGGGCAACTTGGGTAATACTCCTTGGAATGATTGGTATACTCATCTATGTTTCCATACGATTTACCTTCCGTTTTGGGGTCGGAGCTGTTGTAGCCCTTTTCCATGACCTATTAGTGACAATAGGAGTTCTTTCACTTTCAAATACCGAGTTCAATCTCCCGATTATCGCAGGTCTTCTCACAATCCTTGGCTACTCCATTAATGATTCAATTGTGATCTCCGACAGGATAAGAGAAAACCTGAAATTGATGCGAGGAAAGCCTTATGATGAGATAATCAATACCTCTATAAATCAGACGCTCGCAAGGACAATAATAACCTCGATTACCACCCTTTTCGTCCTTATATCTCTATATTTCCTCGGTGGGAGAATTCTTCACGGTTTTTCACTTACACTCCTCGTAGGTGTCATCATCGGAACATATTCTTCCGTTTTCATAGTGGCCCCGATTGTGGCAGAATGGGAGAAGAGGAGACCTTCAAGGAGGAGATAAGTCTTCTAAAATGAAGGAGGCGAAATGATGAGATTGGGAGTTAATGTAGATCACATAGCAACAATAAGGGAAACCAGGGGGACTGATTACCCCGACCCTGTTGAAGTAGCCATTCTCGCAGAATCCGCCGGGGCTGACGGTATCACTGCCCATATTAGAGTAGATAGAAGACATATAAATGAAAGAGATATAAGAATTTTAAGAGAAGTTGTAAAGACTCATCTTAATGTAGAAAGTTCCCTTGACAAGGAGATTCAATCATTCCTCCTGGATGTAAAACCTGATTGGGTCTGCCTCGTCCCTGAAAGAGAAGAGGAGTTAACGACTGAGGGAGGTCTCAATCTGAATGTTGTATCAAAAGAGATCAAGTTGGCCACAAAGAAATTGAAGGATGCAGGAATAATGGTAACCTTTTTTATTGAATCTGACCCTAAAATGGTCGAGATTGCCTCTAATTTAGGAGCTTGCGCTATAGAGTTAAATACAGGGCCATGGAGTGAAAATCCCTCTATGAAAAACTATAAAAAAATAGAAGAGGCAGCCCAGTTTGGAATAACCAGGGGGCTTGAAGTTCATGCAGGTCATGGACTCAATCTTCAGAATGTAGGGCCTATAGCTGGAATAGAAGAGATAAGCGAGTTGAATATAGGTCATGCCATCATTTCAAGAGCTCTTATCGTTGGCATAGAAAGAGCCGTTTCTGAAATGAAGGAAAAGGATGCTCTTTGGTGAATAGCAAAATCCAAAGTGAACTACTCCCAGGCTGAAAAATACCTTTCTTCCCTTGTTAATCGTGAAAAAACCAAGAAAGTAAAGTATCCAAAATCTTTAGACCATTTCAGAAAATTCTTAAAAGATATCAACAATCCTCATAAGAAACTCAAAGGGTTCCTCATCGGAGGAACAAAGGGAAAGACTTCAACCTCTCATATAATAGATGAGATATGCAGAAGTGAGGGTTACTCAACAGGCCTTTTTACCTCTCCCCATCTTACTTCCTATAGGGAAAGGATAAAGATAAATGGTTCACCAATCTCTGAAGAAAGTTTTGCATCTCTAATTGAGGAATTGTCCAAGGTAAAGAGGAACCTGTCAGTATTCGAAACGCTTACTGCATTAGCTTTCCTCCTCTTTAAAAGAAAAGGGGTTAACTATTCTATTTTTGAAGTGGGTTTGGGAGGAAGACTGGATGCAACGAATGTCTTTGAGCCAAAAGTATCAATTATCACCTCTATCAGTCTGGACCATACAGAAATCCTGGGAAAAACGATCCAGGAAATTGCAAGGGAAAAGGCAAAAATTTTTAGAATGAATGGGATAAATATATCTGCACCACAGAAAGTAGAAGTTGAAAGTATTTTAAAAGAAGAAGTCCGCGGTAATGTAGAATTCGTAAAAGACTATGAAGTTATCTCTGTCTCAGAGGAAGGTACCGTATTCAAACTTTCCGGCGATGAATTCCACATTGGTCCCATTGGAAGATTCCAGGCTTTGAATGCATCTCTCTCAATCACAGCTTGCAGGAAAGCGGGAATACCCCTGGATGTGAATAGAATAAATAAAAGCCTTTCTGGAATGCGTATTCCTGGAAGGTTCCAAATTATCAGGAAAAAACCTTATATAATACTCGATGGAGCTCATAATATTGCATCAATAAGAGTTTTGAAGAGAGCAATACAGGATGTTTTTGGGAGAACTGTTCTTCTTGTATTCTCCTGCCTTTCGGATAAAGATCTCCACGGAATGCTGAATGAAATAAAACCAATTGTAAAAAGGATTTATCCAACAAGAATCTACTCTACAAGAGCAAGACCTTTCGAAGAAATAATATCTACATCTCGAGAGTTAAATATGAAAGTCGCCAAAACGGTGGGTGAACCATTCATAGATTTTAAAAAAGCGATTTCTGAATCAACTTCTCGTGATATCATTCTGGTAACAGGTTCTTTCTACCTTCTTGGAGATATCTTAAGAAAGGCTTAAAAACCTTTCTATAAGATTACTTCAAATAAGGTGAGAAATTTAGAAGGTTAATTTATACTTGACTTTTCTCTGATAAATTTGTAAGATGCTCAAAGAGAAGAAAATTGGAGGTCAATATGCCGATGGAGGATTCATTTAGTAAATGGGTAGATAAAATTGCAAGAACTATCCCTGGATTCAATGGTTACTACAGGAAAGAAGAGAGACGAGAGAATGACGAAAGATTGAGGGTAAAGATATCAAAGAAGTTGGAATATATTGAAGAAGTTTTAAATGAAAAAGGAAGGAGAGTAACAAAATCCGAAGATCTATCACTTCTGGACAAGATTGGGCGGATAGAAAAGAAACTGGAAAAATTAAAAGACTCGATAAGATACGCCAATTACGGATATAGCGGATTCTTTGATCAGAAGGAAGTTTCTGAAGGAACCCTCAGGTCCATTTACAAAGCAGATATTGAATTACTTGGTTGGATCCAGGATTTCGAATCAACCTCTGGAGTGGATACAGAACTGGATTTAATAACCGAAAATATCCAGAAGGGTTTTGATCTTCTTTTAAGGCGTTCAGAGATTATAGAGGGGGATTAAAATGGCTTTATTTCTTGATGTTATTGAATTTTTGGATAATGAGGGAAATGAGATTGTTCATCGTGTCCCACAAAAGGGCTCTGCAGATACCTCTTTGGGAAGCCAACTGGTTGTAAGAGAGAGCCAATCTGCTGTTTTCTTCCGGGATGGCAGGGCTCTGGACACCTTTGATCCTGGAAGACATACCTTGACTACGGCCAATCTGCCTCTACTCAAAAAGGCAGTAGGACTGGCCTTCGGAGGTAAAAGCCCTTTCCGTGTTGAAGTATATTTTGTTAATCATAAGGTCTTTACAAATGCAAAATGGGGAACTCAGGAACCTATCCCATTTAGAGACAGAGAATTGAAAATGATAAGGATAAGAGCCAATGGCATCTATTCCTATAAGGTGACCCAACCGCAAATATTTGTCAATAAGATTGTGGGAACTGAGAATGTCAAAGATCGAAACGAAGTGGAGGAGTTCTTTAAGAACGTTATTGTTTCAAGATTAACCGATTTCCTTGGTGAAACCTATTCGACAATCTTTGATCTCCCCAGGGATTATGATGAACTTTCTATCGGAGCAAAATCCAGAATTTTCGAGGATTTTGATAAATATGGGCTCGAATTAACCGATTTTTACATTAGATCGATTACACCTCCTCAAGAGGTGCAGAAGATGATTGACGAACGAACAGGAATGGGGGTTGTTGGAGATCTGGACAAATTCACACAGTTCCAGGCTGCAAAGGCGCTGAGAGATGCCGCCTCCCAGGAAGGAGGTGCAGCAGGAACAGGGGTTGGCGTTGGAGCAGGTATTGGTATGGGGGCGATGATACCAGGTATGCTAAAGAAATCCACACAACAACCAGAGCAGGTTAAAACCTGCCCAAAATGTGGAGAGGCTGTGCCTGATGATGCAAAATTCTGCCCTCACTGTGGTGTTAAATTTGAGGAAAAGCGTTTTTGTCCGGAATGTGGCAAAGAGATTCAAGAAGATGCAAAATTCTGCCCACACTGTGGTAGGAAACTCTAATTAATAGATAAAAAATAGCCAATGGAAATTCGTTGTCCACAGTGTGATGCCTCTATAAGGGTAGAAAGAGAACTCATTCTGACTAAATGCCCTTATTGCGGAGTTCCTCTATTTTACAAAAAGGAAGGTTTTCTCACAAAGGAATCTATAAAACCCACTCATAATTCCACAGTTGCAGTAAGTCTTCTTAAGGATCTAACTGGAAAAGTTCTTAAAGTGAGAATGGAATATTTTCCATTCTATCGCATAAAATCTGAAAATAAGACAATTTTTATACCCGGGAAAGCGACTAACATCTATGGAATGGGCAGTTATGTTCCAGAGGGGGATAGAATACCTCTGGAAATCCACCTGGAAGAGCCCGAGTTTTCTGTTGATTCTGCTTTAGAAAGAGCAGGAGTTGAAAAAGCAGAGGCAATTGGTCTTGTATATTCGCCCTTTTTTATAGGTAGAGATGATGATACTGTATACTATGTTGATGCAGCAAAGGGGAATATCTTATCAAATAAATTAATCCAGCAAAAAACTTCATCCAGGAATCAACACCCCTTAGCCCTTTTCGGTTTCTCCATCCTCGCAGCTTCGTCTATCCTGTTTCCAAATATCTTCTTAAAGATTATCCTCGCCCTTTTGGTTGCTTTTGGTTTCTGGTTCTACGAGAGAGAGAAGGAAAGTGCCTGATCAGACGGTCATTGCCTTTCTTTGCCCAAATTGTGGAGCTGAAGTGGATGTTCTGGAAGGATATACCAATATTCGTTGTGAGTTCTGCAGTAGCAGGCTCTTAATAACCCAGAGGATAGGAATACCCAGGGTCTTTGCAAGACCGAAATTAAAAAGCCCAAAAAAATTCTTAAAAAATCGAATAGGAAAAGATACAAAAATAGTTGATCTTGACCTCCTTTTCATACCCCTCATAAAGGTAAATGCAGAGATAATAGGGTGGATAAAAGGGCACAAGAAAGGCAAGTTAAAAAGGGATCACACCCAGGAAGTGTATAGTAGAACTCAACCGGTAGAGAGTATACCGCGAATAGAGGGGGAAAAACTGGTAAAGAAGAGAATCAGACGGATTCAAGAACTCAAAATAGATCCCTCTGAATTCTATCGTTTTGGGATCGAAAGGGTAAAGATAAAAGGGAAAAAATTTGAGGCATATAACGACAACCTCCTGCATCAATTTGGAAATGTTTTCGATCTTTCCCTCTCAATAGATGAGTATATAAAAAAAACTTCAGAGATTCTTATTAATAACATTACAAGGGAATATAAAAAATGGGATGAGTTTAAGCATTATTTAAGAGTTATAAAGAAAAGTGCCATAATCTACTACAATCCTATATATTTTGCAAGAGTCCAGATTGAGGGAACTCCGTATACATATTCATTTGATGCCGTAAACGGAAATATCTTACTCCGTGAAGAAGTGATTCGAAAGGAAGGCAAAAAGACAATTGAATTAAATCTCCTGTACAGTTTAATAGGTTGTTCTGGTATTTTAATCTCTCTGGTTTCATCATTTATAGGTAAAATGCCTGCGTTTCTTACCTCTCTATTTATTCTCTTTTTCCTCTGGTGGTCTCAATATGGATCTAAATGATATCAAATTGATACCCTTACGTTGTCCAGAATGTGGAGAAGCAATTGATAGTAAGGAAGAGGACCGGATCCATTTTTGTTCCGTTTGCGGCTCTGGATTTCAGGTAGTTGGTGATAAATTCAAGAAGGTTGATGTCCTCTACGCCAAGCCGCAGATAACATTAGAGAATAAGATTTTTTATTACCTTCCTATGTGGGAGATTTTAACCACTGTTTCTCTTAAAATGAAATACTCCGTAAATCTTGAAGACTTACCTGAGGAAATTATAAGAAACAGGAAATTTAGCGAACTTTTGACAAGTTTATTCAACGAAAAAGAAGCGAAAAAAAAGATGATATTCTTTGTTCCCGCCTTTGGGGTTACCAATAGATATCATCTTATGGACCAACCTGGTTTTCAGTTTACAGTGAATCCTCCAAAATTAGAAAAAGATTCACCAAAGAATATGGTAGGAGCAGAATATTCAATTGAAGATGCAGAAGAGATTGCGAAGGTTATGTTCCTCTCCATCCGGGCGCACACAAGAGCCGATATCCTTGATGCAAATATTGACTTTGATTTCCATCGATATAGAATTGTAGGAATACCTTTTTTTGAAGAAAAAGGAATGCTGGTTGACGGAATAAAAGGTTACAGGATATTTAAAGATGCCCTGAGAGATTGGGATAGGTTAAAAAAGCATGTTTTATAGTTAGATAGTATAAAAAAGGAGGGAATTATGGGCAAAACAGTTAGTTTTCTTTATGAACTTGCACGAACAGCAAATGATATTGAGAAACTCGCGTCAGGAGATCCTAAAAGAATTGCAAGGAGAGCCAAAAACAAGTATATTGGAAGAAAACTGATAAAGAAAGTCTGGAAAATTCCTTTTTAGGAGATGTTAAATGAAGAAAACCTTATTGAATGAAGAAAAGATAGGGGAATTTCTCACAATTGGGGTAGAGATGGAAGAAGAGGAAGTTGGGCTCTATATTGCATCTGCCGATGTTTCTGCGAGTTGTGCATTTAAATTTGATGAGTGGAAGAAATTTGTTGAAGGTGTGAATAGAGCGATGGAAAGGTTTAAAGAAGTAATATAAAGAAGGTGGATAAATGAAACTTAAATTTTACGGAGCCACAAAAGAGGTAACAGGTAGTAAATTCATCCTAAATGCTAACAATGTAAGTGTTCTTGTAGAATGCGGTTTGTTTCAGGGGAGGAGAAAAGAATCTGAAAAAAAGAATAGAGAGTTCCTCTTTGACCCAAAGGAACTCGACTTTATGCTTCTATCCCACGCTCACATTGACCATTCAGGGAATATTCCAAACCTTATAAAACAGGGATTCTCATCAGATATTTACACAACTTCCGCTACCTCTGACCTCCTGAAATATATGCTGCTTGATTCTGCTTACATTCATGAAAGAGATGTAGAATATGTTAATAAAAAGATAAGAAAGAACCAGGAAGAACTCATAGAACCCATTTATACAACCCAGGATGCCCAAGAATCTTTAAAGCATTTAAAACCTCTTCACTACGATATTGAAATAAAAAGGGATATCAACTTTAAATTTCTTGATGCTGGGCATATACTTGGGTCTGCTGAAATTCTTATTGAAGCGGATGGCAAAAAGATTCTCTTTACGGGAGATCTCGGAAGAAACAATCTTCCTATAATTAGAGACCCTGTCGTTCCTGAGAAGGTCGATATACTCATTTCAGAAAGCACCTATGGGAACAGATTACACAGAGATATTGAAGAAGCTCGTAAGAACTTGGAAGAAATCATTAAAAGAGCAATAAAGAGAAACAGTAAAATCATTATTCCATCCTTTGCAGTTGAACGAGCACAAGAGATAATATATGAAATCAACTCTCTTATTATACAAAACAGGGTCCCTGACATACCTTTATATGTGGATTCACCCCTGACTGTAGATGTAACAGGAGTGTTTGTGAAACACCCTGAATATTTTGATGAAGAAGCCTATAGGCTACTCCTCGAGGATCACGTCTTCAATTATGGTGAGATAAATTATTTAAAGGATGTCGAAAAATCGAAGTCATTGAATCACAAAGAAGGACCAATGGTCATTATCTCTGCATCTGGGATGTGTGAGCATGGAAGGATCCTTCATCATCTAAAGAATAACATTGAAGACGAAAAAAACATAATTCTCATCGTTGGTTACCAGGCAAAAAATACCCTTGGTCGAAAACTTGTAGAGAAACAAGAATCTGTAAACATATTCGGGAAACCTTATAAAAGGAAAGCCGAGGTTGTTGTCCTCAATGAATTCAGCGCCCATGCAGACAGGAATGACCTCATTGACTTTGCAAAAAAAGTAGATCCAGCCAGAATTTTCCTTGTCCACGGGGAGAACGACCAGATTGAACCCCTCGGAGAGAAATTTAAGGAATTAGGGTACAGGGTAGATATACCAGAAGCTCCGGGAGCAACCTATGAGATATAATCATTTGATTCTCATAAGTTATTTAGAGACTACATTATAGTAAATTCATGGTTATTGGGGTAACAGGAAATTCTGGAACTGGAAAAACATTAATATGTAATTTTTTTGAACAATGGGGTGCTTCTATTATATCTGCTGACAAAATTGGATGGGAGGTCTTAAGAGAACCCAAAGTAACAGAGGAGATTAAAAGAACTTTTGGTAAGAGAATAGCAGGAGAAGAAACAATTAATAGAAAAAAAATCAGTGAGATTGTATTCAAAAACAAAGAAAAATTGGAACTTTTTAATTCTATAGTTCACCCTGTTTTGTTAGAAAGATTAAAGGAATCAATTGAGAATTGCAAAGAAGATATAGTTGTTGTAGATGTAGCTCTGATTGTTGAGTGGGGAATTCAGAATTGGTTTGATTATTTAATTCTCATTGACTCAAGAGAGGAAGTTAAGCGTCTGAGACTTAAAAGATTAGGCGTTCCTGAAGATGTCATTTCCGGAAGATTAAATTCTCAGGTAAAACCTTCAAAGGCAAAGGAATTCGCAGACTTTGTAATAAAAAACAACGGGAGTGTTACTGAGGTCAGAAAAAAAACAAGGGAGATATGGAACAAGATTATAGAATTCCCGTAAGCCTTTATTCACTTGTTATTTTGTACAAATTTTCAGCAATCTGAGAAGTCTCCTGGGAAGACCCGGAAAGTTCCTGGATTGAAGCGGAAAGTTCTTCAATAGCTGCAGAGATCTCCTGGGAAGATGCAGCATTTTCCTCGGCTATGGATGCTATATTTTCAAGACCTTCAGTTATATTCTTGACCGACTCTTCCCCCTCTTTGTTAATCGTCGCTATTTCCCGAATTTTCTTCGTTATATGCGTTATTTCCAATGCAATATCCTTTAAGAAATCCGCTGATTTCAATGAAGTCTCTTTGCTTTTTCTTACTTCCTCTATTGTTTCTTCTGTTTTTAAAATAATCGAATCTATCACTCTTGAGATTTCATTTATTATCTCTGATATTGTTCTGGTTGATTTAGCAGATCGGTTAGCAAGTTTCCTTATCTCCTCAGCCACCACAGCAAAACCTTTTCCAGATTCTCCGGCTTTCGCTGATTCGATTGTCGCATTAAGAGCCAGGATATTTGTTCTTTCACTTATTTCTCGAACGGTGTCTGTAATCCCTGAGATCTCTTCAGAGTATTTTTGGATCTCCTGGACAACTTCTTCTAACTCATGAATGATATTCGTAACATTGTTCATTGCGAGTCGAACCTTTTCTGAAGATTCTCTTCCCTCTCCAGAAAGTTCAGAAATATTCTCAGAAGATTTTAGGGTTTCTTCCGCTGAATTAAGAGACTGATGCACAACGTTTAATGCTCTCTCTGACATCTCTGATGCGGTTTGTGATTCTTCAGCCTGTTTCTCAGAGGACCCAGCTATCTCTTGCATTGTAGAAGAAATTTCCTGGGAGGAAGCAGTCATTTGCTCGGCTGAAGCCGAAAGCTCTTCTGCCTGAGCTGACATTCTTTCTGCAACCTCTCGAGTTGATTCCTTTTCTTTTTGTAAAGTTTGGACAAACTTGTTGAAATAGGTTGCAAGTTCATCAGTTTCACCTGCAAGCGTATCTTCTGATAATCGCACTTTAAGATCTGCTTTCCCTTCAGATATCTCTCTCAATCTATCCTTCAAATCGTAAAGAGGCGTGAACAGAGATTTCAAGCTCCTTGTTGTTACTAATTCAACCGCTCCTAAAGCGAGTATCAAAACAGATAGAATTGTTATCAATAATCCCTTCATTGCAGAAGATATCGCTTCAAGGGACATTCCAATCCTTAGAATACCAATCGGCTCTCTTACCCCTTTGCTTTCAAGAGGATAAACAGGAGCCACACAATCAAGAAATTGCCTTCCGCCTCCTTTTCTTATATTTGGAATAGATTCTCCCTTTTTAACTTTTTCTATTTCTTCATCTTTCAACTGTTGTTCAAACTTGATTTTACTCTTCTCTATTAGATTTTCCCCCGAGAGGTTATACACAGAGACATACAGAATATTATTCTGGCTCAGAAGGCCTTTAACAGGGGATTTTAACATAGAAACCTCTTCCGAATACAAACCAAGCTCCAGAGTGGGTCCTATTGCTTCAACCAAACTGTTCGCATTATCTTCCAGGAGCAGTCTTAACCGTGATCGTAAAGAAAAAAACATTAAAAAAAAGAGTACGATAACAAAGCCTACCAAAGTGAAAGCCGATAAATTGGTTATTCTTCCCCTGATAGTCCCTTTCTTTATCACTTAAAAACCTCCTCTACAATAATTAGAACCATTTTACCGATAAGCTTCTCTTGCTTCCAATACTAATTCATTGGGTATTTTGAATCCTATTCGTTTTGCTGTCTTTAGATTAAGGAAAAGATCGGATGCTGGGAATCGAGGTTCAATATCAGAAATGTCCTGGCCTTTCATTATTGAGTCTAAAATGAATAAACTCTCCTGGGTGAAATTTGAAGGAGAAAGAGCGGCAATTGCACCTTTTCCTACTAAATTCCAATCCGAAGTAAAAACCGGGATTTTGTCAGTATATGAATAGCGTAGAATAAATCGAGTTGTCGTGCTGGATTGAAAGAGGGGATCACAAGGTAGCCATAGAATATCAACATCCCTTAAGAAATGCAGGGCGGTTCCCACTTCTTTTGGCTTGGAAACGCTGTTCTTTATTATTGTTATCGATGTATCAGAGAGTGCAGACTCAAACATTTTTACCTGTTCTCCTGATTCTAAAGGATTGAAGATTACCCCAATCTTCTTAAGGTCAGGGATCAGCCTCTTAATCATGTTTATCTGATCCTCCATTGAAACAAATCTATACACACCTGTTATGGTTGGAGTTTCTCTGTGAATCTCACTCAAATTTCCCATTGAACCAACTATAACAACAGAGGTTTTGGGGAAATACCTCTTGACCTCATCTGAGAACTTTCCTCCAATAATCAAAATCAGACGGTAATTTTCTCTTGCTACCTTCCTTAGGACCTCTGCAATTCGTTCCGGATTTTCTTTAAGAAAATACTCATCAACCTTAATAGAAACACTCCGAATGAGATTCCCTCTCAAATCCTCTCCTGGGTAGATATCATTCCATTGGATGATAGCTATATCACCATCTACCCAGGTAGTGTCCTGGGAGAAAAGTATAAGAGGAAAAAGCATTATTAATCCCATCATCATACAAATATTTTATATTTCTATTAGCCTATGTCAAGGTTTAAAGTTAAATACAGAATTGGAGACTTAGTAATAAAAGGTGCTCCCTCCAATGAATTCTCTAAGAATTGAAGTTGGAGGAATTTCCTCCTCCTGAACGGTAAGGAAGTGATCAAGAAAGTTTAAAAGTCGAAGAGCTTCACAATAATAAGGAGAGGTAGTCTTAACACAACGCAATGGCGTCTCAAGGAAACCTTTCAAAACTGAAAGTTCGTAGACAAGAGAGGAATTAAACATAAAATCAGCCCTCTCCTGGTAGGGAAAAATAAATTGCTCCTCTCCATCTTTTACAGATTCCCACTTTTTAAAGGTATATTCTGCAGGATGTCCTCTAAATCGAGTGTCTCTGAAAATCCTTCTCAGGAGTCGGACATCCCGGGTGGGAATCCTGTTCACTCTATTGATATTTAACTGGGTGAGAGCTGATACATAGATGAGGAACTGATTTACCCTGATGCCTTTAAGAAGCTCAGGGTTAAAGGCGTGTAAACCCTCGACGATGAGTATTGTTTCTGGATTAAATCTGATAGTCTTACCGGTCCACTCCCTCCTCCCTGTTTTGAAATTAAAAGATACAACTTCTATTTCCTCTCCTTTGAGGAGTTTTTTTACGTGTTTTCTGAATAAGTTTACATCTAAGGCAGAAAAAGAATCAAAAAAATGGGTCCCATCTTTGTATCTGGGTGTTTCTTCTCTATCAAGGTAGTAATCATCAAGAGAGATATACTCTGGGTGGACTCCGTGTAATCGAAGGTGAATACCAAGCCTCTTGGCAAATGTTGTTTTACCAGAGGATGAGGGACCCGCTATAAGCACAATCTCCACTTTCTCCTTTCTTTCTACAATCTTCCTGCAAACATTGGTTATTTTTTCTTCATGGATGGCTTCGGCAACCTTTACTATCTCTGATATCCCTCCTGAGACGATGCAACTATTCAAATGAGGTAAATCCCGGATCTCTAATATCTCGGCTTCCTTTTCTGCCTCTCTGTAGGTTTTAAAAAGTCTCTTTCTTTCTTCTGTTTTCCCAAGTCTGGATGGTTCATCGCCTGATGGAAGAATAACAAGAAATCCATCCTCAATCGGAATTAAATCAAAGATAGAGAGGAATCCAGTTCCCGGTAACAGAGGCCCTGCGAAATATGCAGAGAAATTATCTATTTTATAAACGGGGATGTAAGATTTTGAAAGATTTTTTAATATGTTAAGGTCATCTTCTCTGTCTCTCAGGAAATGGATCGCTTCTAACTTGGGTAGTAGCAATCTCTCGATCTTTTTATTTGCTTTTATTAGTTCCTCTATTTCTTTTTTGGCTGTGTTTAGATCCAATTTGCCATGTAGAAATCTCCCAAATAAAGCATCACTGTAAGAATGTTCTATCCTGATTGTTACTCCTTTATTTTTTGCTATATAATCAAGGAGGAATACCAGGGTTCTTTCATAGGTTCTTCTTGCCTCTGTATTCTTTACATCCAGAATTTCCACCTTTCTATCTGAGGGTACTTTTTCAAGAAGCGAAGCATATTGATTGTCTATTTTTGCAAGAGTTACAGGATATTTAAGGTTTGGGTATATATCAAGTATTCGTTTGCTCATTATGTAAGAAGCCCTTTTTATCTAAAATCAGGAGAATTAATCGAGTTTATAATCTTTCCGTTCCTTTAGAGTTTATTCTTCATTTCCCTCCCTCGTTAGAACCTCGTATAGAATCTTAACCCTCCCTTTTTCACTTACCAATTCCCCTTTCTCATTAAATTCTAACTCCGGGTTCTGAGGGATATCGAATTTCAAAGCCTTCTCTTTTCTCTTACTATCTATATAGTAAATCCCAGCAGGCGTTACGTCGAAATCTTCAAAGATGAAAGTGCGCTCCTCTTCTTCCCATTTTAATATTGAAAGGAGCTTCTCCAAAATTACTTCTCCTGAATCTGATTCACTGAGAGGTTCTGTTAGTAAATATTCCTCGGAATTTAGAAGGAGATTTATTAATGTGCAGTGGTCGATTAGTATAACAGAACGCTCAGGGCTCCTTCCGGATGAGAACAGAGCAGATTCATCAACGAGGATGCCTCTCAAATCGGGATCTCCAAATGCATTGGATGTAAAGATAATATCCCTACCAGGTTGCCCACTGGCTATTCCAATACCCAATCTGAATAATGATTTAAATTGAGGTGGAAGAAGGGCATAGGTCATACCATTATGGAAAATCTCTTTCTCTGTTACTTCTCCAAACCATTCTCTGTATTTTATATAATTTTCTCTTACGAATTCCTCAGCTACCTCCACTAAATTTAGAGCTGTCTTGATTGCCATTTCTGCACTCTTTGGGTGGGGTAACAGTTCGAATTCGTCTTCAAGAGCTGTGGAATACCTGAGGAAAGCACCCGACTCTGTCAGCTTATGTTTGTAGATATTCCTGTATAGTTTTCTTGAATTGGATCCAAACCAGAGGACACCACCATCTCCAGTATCCTTAAGGATAAATGAAGAACCTTTTCTGGCTGCATCAAATATAGTAGACTGAAAACTGGAAAGTATTGCCTTTTCCTTCTCTGCATCTTGTAGGCGATGACCCATAAAAGTGGAACCTCGAATATCGTAAACGAGTGTCGAAACCAGAGATGAGAATTGTTTTCGAAGAATTTTTGATATCTCTTCTCTCAGTTTTAACCTCTCTTTATTAATGGTTGGTTCTACCTTATTCCTTTTGGAAAATCTATAAAAATAACCTCTTGGTAATAAATCAAGCCCGACGAGGTGAATCCTTTTATCCCCTATAATCCTTGATTTAGGATTTCCAAAATCCACTTCAGGAGGCCAGATTCTAATCATCCGNTCTACAATACTACGAATATACAGGGGCTCAAGGATAGTTTCAAAAACATCTTTGTAGTTTGAGATCACCTTTTCAAGATCGGGTTGAAATTTTTTTATGCGGCTACTTCTTAGGAGTGAAAAGAGCTCTTTCTCGGGAGATAACTTCTCCTCTCTCTTTATAAGTTGTGTGATTCGCTTTTCGGCAGAGGGGTCGATAATGGCAATGTAGGGCTGAGCATGCCAGAATTCCTTGACCATCCTTTCAATCTCCCATGATGGAACCGGGGGTAATAATGATTCGATATCCCCTATGGTTATATTGAGTAATGTTCTATTATCATCTATTAAGTTTTTTAGAGCGGTAGAAGAATTCCCAAGTTCCTGGACACGTCTAATATATAATTTTAAAGCCTTTTCAAGCTCTGTAATCTCTCCCTGGATTTCGGTTAAGGTTAGTTGAAGATCTTTATCTTTAACATCTACGAGGGATTGTAATTCTTGAAGATCCTTCTGCAGGAATTTGTGTGTTGCTTCCCGAACGTTTATGTCCTTATCGTCAAGTTCTCTATCTTTCTGAATCAAACCCCTTTTTACCCTGGATGCTTTTTTCGATGCAATTCCCGCAAGAGTTGAAAGGGTTTGTTTAGTTGGGCGGAAAAAATTGTCAAAGGGGAAATTTTGAAGATCATCCGGATTTTTTATATCTGTATTCTTAAAAATAGAAGCAATATCTCCGCTTTCCCTTCGAGTAAAATCTTCTATTAAAACTTTGTGGATCTTGAAAAATAGGGAAGGAGTAAAACCATAATGCACAAGGAAATTGCTTAAATCATCAAGAATTACATCCTCCTTGGAATAGCCAAAAAATAAAGGCTCCTTCAGTATAATTCTCCCAAAATCATCCAACTCTTTATCTGGAAGCAGTTTAAAGAGTAAATTGGAGAATCGTTTTCCAATAAGGAAGGACCGCTTTTTCTTTCCTGTCAATTCAGCAGGGTACATTTTTGTAATAGCAGATAAAAGGATTACAAAATAATGCTTCCCATCCTTCAAGACATTTAAGAAGAGATCCTTCAAGAATTTCTTATCTTCCTCACTTAGCTTATTCTCACTGAGCCTTGGAAATAGATCTCTAAGATAGGCCTTTTCTTTTCTATTAACCTCTACTATAATTTTGCATCTATGTTTCTTTAGGAAATCAATCAATGGAGTATCCAGTGATTTCATTTCTAAGTAATATAAAAGAGTTCTTTTAGAGTCCTGGAAGATTTCCCTCTCCCCTACCCCTTCTTCAAGGTAGGGTAGGAATTTACTTCCAAGTATTTCAGAAACTTCTAAGTCCTCTAAGCTGAATTTATTATCCATTTTAGCTTTTTAAGAATTCTCCTTCACGAAAAGTTAGATTACCATTAACTATTGTATAGGTAACAATGCCTTTTAACTCCCATCCTATAAAGGATGAATTTTTTGATTTTGAGGCAAAATTTGACGGGTCAACTTTCCACTCTCCATCAAGGTCAATAAGGGTGAAGTCTGCGATTCCTCCATCTCTTACTTCTCCAAAGGGTAAATTTAATATCCGGGCAGGCTGGAAGGACATACTCTTGACCAATTGGGCTAAACTCAATTTTCCAGAGATTACTAAATTCGTATATAAAACTGAGAAAGCAGTCTCAAGGCCTATTACACCAAATGGCGCTATGGTATATTCCTGTTCCTTCATGTAATCAGGATGAGGGGCATGATCAGTGGCTACCGCATCTATGATTCCTTCTTTTAATGCTTTTTGGAGGACTTCAAGGTCTGATTTCTTCCGCAGAGGAGGTTTCATTTTTGTATTGGTATCAAAGGTCTTTACTTCGTCTTCTGTCAAAAGAAGATGGTGAGGTGTCACTTCTGCTGTAATTCTATCGGTTTTCCAATCTTTTAGATAATGGACAGAATCCTCTGTTGAGATATGTGCCAAATGCAATCGCCCCTTGGTGAACCTTGAGAGGAGTATATCCCTTGCAACCATGGAAGATTCAGAGACATCTGGTATTCCCTTAAATCCAAGTTCGGTTGAGACTACGCCTTCATTCATCTGGCCATTCCTGGATAGAGTGGTATCTTCGGGATGATCAATAATTGGAACGTCGAATAGTTGAGAATACTCAAGAGCATTTCGCATTACAGAAGAATCCTCGACACAATTTCCATCATCACTGAAACCCACGCAACCCGCTTCATATAAGTGAATCATTTCGGAAAGTTCCTTCCCCTTTCTCCCCTTTGTTATGGTCCCAATTGGAAACACCCGACATAATCCAATCTCTTCACTTTTTTCCTTTATAAACTTCGCTACCCCTTCATTGTCTATTGGTGGATTAGTGTTTGGCATTACGGCAACAGCAGTATAACCACCTTTTAAGGCTGCCATTGAACCTGTTTCTAAAGTTTCTGCATCCTCCATTCCTGGCTCTCTAAAATGAGAATGGATGTCTACAAGACCTGGTAGAAGATAAAGACCTCTGGCATCTATCTCCTTCTCACTTGAGGCTGATGAGTTAGTAACAACTCTACCATCTTTTATGTGCAAATCTCCAATTTCGTCAACTCCATTAGCAGGGTCAAAAAGGTGGGGTTGTTTAATCGTTAAATCCATCTATTTTCCTCTTTGATAAAAGGTATAGAATACTCATTCTGATCGCTACCCCTGTTATAACCTGATTTAAGATTAGCGAATACTCAGAATCTGCAACCCTGGACTCGATTTCCACTCCTCTATTAATAGGTCCTGGATGCATAATAACAACATCAGGGGAGGCGAATTTCTTAAGTTTCTCATAGGTAAGACAGTAGGATTTTATGTATTCTCTTATGGATGGGAGGAAACTTTCTTTTTGTCTTTCCTTTTGTATCCTTAAAAGATATAGAATATTTTTGCCTTTAAGGACCTCTTCAAAATTGTATTCTACTTTTGATTCAAAGGGATCCATCCATTGAGGTATCAATGTTGGTGGCCCACAAACGGTAACCTTAGCACCCATCTTGTTTAAACCCAGAATAAGAGAGCGAGCCACTCTTGAGTGTTTGATGTCACCAATTATAGCCACTTCTAAATCTTTGATTTTAGAAAATTTCTTCTTTATGGTCATAAGGTCAAGCAAAGCCTGCGTGGGATGCTCATGGCAACCATCTCCTGCATTTACAACAGAAGCGTCTAACCTATTCGCAAGAAAGTGAGGAGCTCCAGGGGTTGAATGTCTTATAACAATTATATCCACTTCCATTGCTTCGATATTTTTGGCTGTATCGAGTAAGGTTTCTCCTTTAAGGACAGAGGAAGAAGAAGCGGAAAGATTGATCGAATCTGCGGAGAGCCTCTTTTCAGCGAGCGCAAAAGAATTCAGAGTTCTTGTGCTCGGTTCAAAAAAAAGATTGGCAATTGTAATTCCGCGAAGGGTAGGAGCCTTTTTTATAGGTCGTTTGAGAATTTCTTCCATAGATTCTGCTGTAGTTAATATCTCTCCGATCTCTTCTTTTGATAGGTCCTGAATTCCAAGGAGATCTTTTCTATTCGGATTCACTTGAAACCTCTACAATCTTGACAGAATCCTCTCCATCAGTTTCTTTAAGGCAAACTCGCACCTCCTCGTGCTTACTAAGATCCACAGAAACTCCAGTATAATCTGAAGCAATTGGTAGTTCTCTACCACTCCTTTTTACCATAACAGCAAGCCTAATCCTTGAAGGACGTCCATAATCTATAATCTCATCCAGAGCGGCTCTTACAGTCCTCCCCGTGTATATCACATCGTCCACGAGTAAAACATCCTCCCCGTCTATTGGAGATGGGAAATAAGTAGAACCAATTATTGGCTTGGGACCATAGGCGGTAAGATCATCCCTGTAAAGGGTAATATCAAGAACACCGAGCTTGATATCCCAGTGGGTTAATTCTTTCAATATTTTTCTAATTCTCTCTGCGAGTATATCTCCCCTTTGACGAATGCCAATTATGTATATTGTTTCAAGGTGGGGATTGTCTTCGATAACCTCACAGGCTAACCTCCGAAGAGCCCATCCCATCTCCTCTTCATCCATCAAGACTCTTTTTTCGATGAATTTAACATTCATTAAAAATTACCATCCACCAGGGGGAAATCGAAATGGAATTGTTTGTGAATACTCGACAGGCTTTCCTGCCTGAGTCGCAGGATCAAACTTGCACTCAAAGGCAGCCTTTAGAGCCACAGAATCACATGGTGGAAATAAACCTCTCGAAATTTCTGCCTTATAAACGTTTCCTTCTTTATTTATGTAAATTTTAACAAAGACCTGGCCTGTAATTTCAAGTTTTTTTGCGGTTTCAGGATATTCTATTTCTGTAGGGTAATAGGTAATTTTTGGTGGAATAATTGGCTCTTTCTTTGCAGGTTTTTCTTCTTTTTCTGATTTACCTTCCTCCTCTTCACCCGCTCCTATAACTCCCTCTCCCGGGACATTAGTAGGGGCTGAAGCCTGGAGGATTTCCTCTGTTGTAGCAGTTACCTGGGAAGAGATTGTCTCTATTTCTTCCTGACTTTCTCTATAGTGGTGTCCAAGGGAGGCAAATTCAACAATAGTCGCTGGCCTTTTTATATACCATAATTCATCAAGAAATGATAGAATCGGCCTTTTATCATTTGGGCTTATCCCCTGGAGATTTTTCTTAACAAGAGTTATCTTCTGAGGCTCATAAAGGAAAGTATAGGGAAAATCATTAGCAATGATTTCCTGGAATTTGAGCCATGCATTCCTTGCCTTCTCCCTATCAAGGGAGAGTAGAGCTTCCCGCATTAATTCATCAACATTTTTATTTTTATAACCTACGAAGTTATAAATTCCATCCGAACCCCAGATGGGTAGCGGATTAAAGACTTTCTCAACGTTCCATCCAAGGATATAAGCATCGAAATTGTGGTTGAATAATCGAGTTATGAATTCGGAACTCTGAAGTTCGGTTAGCCTGGCTTCTACACCTAAAAGGCGAAGGTCTGATGCTATATGTTCTGCCACTTTCTTTCTGATTTCATCTCCACTTTCTACCAGGATCCTGACATTTAAACCTGAATAAAACTTCTGAAATCTTTTTTTAGAGTAACCGAGTTCCCGAATCAACTTTCCTGCCTTTTCTCTATTGTATTGAATCCCCTTGATTCCTGGGCTGTAGGCCCAGTGCTCCGGGGTTATTGGGCCATTTACTATTCGCCCATAACCTTTCAGGTTATCAGAAATTATTCCCTTCCGATCGATAGCCATGCTAAAAGCTTCCCTTAACTTCTTATCCTTAAAACGCTTCAGGTTCCATCCAATGTATGTATAAGATTTTCCGGGAGAAAGGACGGTCTTATAGACTTTAAACTTATCATATTTTGCAGGTGGCATATCATAAGCAAAATCTATATTACCGAGATTCAACTCATCTATGAGTTCTTCCTTTGACGAAGGGAAGTAGAAAACAATTCTATCTAAATTGGGTCTACTCATAAAGTAATCTGGATTTGCAGCTAATTCAAGCCACTCCCCATGTTTCCATTCCTTTAACTTGTAGGGGCCACTTCCTACTGGCTTTAAACCCAAATCACTCTTCTTCAGGTTTTCTAAATTCTTCCCTATTTTATGCTTTGGTATTGGTCGGATGTTTGTGTGTAGCAATTCATCTGCATATACCTTTTCCAAGGTGAAGCGAACTTTCTTTTCCCCGATCGCTTCAACATCCTTTATATATCTTAATCTTTGAGATAGAGGAGAATTGTTTTTGGGATTTTTTATTTGATTTACTGTATAAACAACATCTTCGGCTGTAACACTTTTACCATCATGCCATTTAGCGTCCTTTCGAATTGTATACGTTATTGATTTTAGATCCTCTGAGTATATCCAGGATTTGGCAAGCCCGGGCCGAACTTTGCCATTTGGCTTCTCAGAAATTAGAGGGGCAAAGAGTTGTTCTGTAATTGGAGAAAGCCCTGAAAGTGATGGATAAAGAGGATTAAGAGTGGAAGGTTCTTCCATAATGGAAACAATTAACATTCCTCCTCTTTTTCTTTCCCTGATAAATTCCCTTGATTTCTGGCAACTCAATGTAATTATAAAAACAATGATTAATAATAACTGCAAAATTTTGATTTTTTTCATTATGACCTCTTTTTATAATTCTACAAAAAAAATTAAAATAGTCAAGGTCAAATCTGAACTCTACTCATTTATTTTCTTCTCAAGCCCTCTTTTAGGAGTTCTCTTGCAATAATGAGTTTTTGTATTTCATTGGTTCCTTCATATATTTGAGTAATTTTAGCATCCCTCATCATTTTCTCTACAGGATAGTCCTTCATATATCCATAACCCCCAAAAATTTGGACAGCTTCACAGGTCACCTCCATTGCAACATCCGATGCAAATAATTTCGCCTGGGAAGAAATCTTTGAAATTTTAGAAGCTCCGGAATCGATGTTTCGTGCAACCTGATAGATAAGGGCACGAGCAGCTTCCACCTTTGTCGCCATCTCTCCCAGTTTTACCTGAATAGCCTGAAATTCTCCAATCTTTTTGCCAAATTGTTTTCTTGTATTTGCATATAATACAGACTCATTGAGAGCTCCCTGTGCAATCCCAACAGCCTGGGCTGCAACTCCAACCCTTGTTCTATCAAGGGTTTTCATTGCTATCAAAAAGCCCATACCTTCTCTACTGATGAGATTTTCTCCTGGAACTCGGCAGTCAGAGAATACCAATTCTCTTGTTGGAGCAGCTCTTATTCCCATTTTATCTTCCTCTTTTCCGAATGAGAACCCATCTGTTCCTTTTTCAGCAAGTATTGCTGAGAGACCCCTGGACCCTTTCTCTGGGTCTGTTGCCACAATCACTACATAATAATCCGCCTCTCCACCGTTGGTGATAAAAATCTTATTCCCATTCAGGATATAATGATCACCATCTTTATTCGCCCTTAATTTTACATTTCCAGCGTCTGAACCAGCTTCTGGTTCCGTTAGGGCAAACGCTATCCATTTCTCTCCGGATGCAATTTTTGGGAGGAATTTTTTCTTCTGCTCTTCACTTCCAAAGAGAATGAGGGGTGTTGCGCCGAGACCATTTGCAGCATAAGCAATAGCGCTTCCACCATCCACTATTGAAAGCTCTTCAGTTGCAAGAGACATACCCATTATACCCATACCAAGACCATCAAATTCTTCAGGTATAAAAACTCTGAGTAAGTCGGATTTACCTAATTCTTCTCGGATTTCAGGGGAAAAATAACTCTCTCTATCCATCTCCTCTCGCAGAGGTTTTATCTTCTTCTCTGCAAGATTTCTTGCCACTTCTTTAATCATCTTCTCTTCTTCTGATAGATTATAATCCATCTAATCACCTCCTTATCTTCTATATAGGCTTTCCAATTTAAGAGAGTATTTATTAAATTTACTCGAGCCTATTCCATATGAACTTTCTATTTATTGTAGCAGAATTTCTCAGAATTTCAAGACCCAAAGAACTATATCTATTCCTCTTGACTTATCAAGGTTTTTTATTATTAATTTTGTATATTTAAATAGTAAGAAAAGGAGGAAAAATGGTATTTTCAATATTAATAGCATTTGTTAATCTTTCCATTGCAACTTCTGAACGCTCAAGGGCTCTCTACGCAAATCCTGCCGGTCTTTCTATTCATTCATCACCTGAAATATCAATAAGAACAGAAGATTTCTGGACCTCGGTGAATATTCCTTTTTTAGGCCTTACAGGAGGGGTCCGTTTTATGAGTGATTCCATGGAATTTATGACAGGCACAAGCCCAATACGGATTAAAGACAGATTCGCTATTGGTTATTCATACTCATCTTGGAATGATAAACATACCCTTGGGATAATGGCGCGCCCTTTAAAATGGTCTTCAATCGGTGCAACAACAAATTTTCCAAGTAGAGATGGGTATGACTTTAATCTTGGTTTTGCCCTTATTCCAGGATGGAATCGATTGATTCTTACTTCTGATTTTCTAATTGATAGAGAGAACCATAAAGTTGATTTTATTGTAAAGAATCTAAGCGGAATTCTTGAATTGCTCGATGGAGTAAAACTAAGTATTTCTTATCTACCCGATAGAAATGATTTCAAGAATGGTGAGTTTTATGGGGGTTTAGAGCTCTCTCTAGGTAATTTAATATTTGGTGGCTACGCCGGTGGAAATGAAAATGAGGGGATTATAACTGCGTCTTTTATCCCTTATCCTACAATATTCAGGGAAAAGCCCAAATCCGTCATAGTTGAGATTAAAGGAAATTATCCCGAAGTTCCTACTCTCAAAGGTTTGGTCGGGGAGGAGCATTCCTTCTATTACCTTTTAAATCTTCTTGATTACATCAAAAAGAACAAAAGTATTGACACTGTCCTCGTTTATATCAAAAGAAATTCTTTAGGGCTTGCCCAGGCTGAGGAGGTAAGAAAACTGCTATTGGAAATAGCAAAAGATAAATTCCTAATCGCTTATTCTGATGAAATGGGTTTTAGAGACCTTTATTTAGCATCATCTGCGGAGCTTATATCCGTTCCACCTTCTGGTGAGGTATTCTTCCCAGGGTTATATATGTCAAAAATGTACCTCAAGGGTGCCCTTGATAAACTGGATATCAAGCCCGAAATTGAACGCGTTGGAAGGTATAAATCTGCCGTAGAGATGTTCACAAAAAAGAAGATGAGTAAATCTGATAGGGAACAACTTCAGAAGTTCCTTAGCGACCTTGTAGACGAGGTGGTAAAAAATATTGCAAGCTCAAGAGGAATTAGAGAAAATGCATTAAAAAGCCTTGTAGATTCTCTCGGCTATTTCATTCCGGAGATGGCAAAGGATGAGGGCTTAATCGATACAGTGCTATATTTTGATCAAGTTAAAAAGCTTGCAGGAATCAAGGGAAAAGGCAAAGTATTGAGAGGTAAAAGAATTCCCAGAGGCTTTGTAGTGGAAGGTGCTCCAAAGATAGTGGTCCTTGCTCTTGAAGGTTCAATAGTTGTGGGTAAAAGCTCACGCTCTCCTATCCCTATTCCCTTTGTTGACAGTAAGACCATAGGTTCCGAGACAACGGTCGAGTTACTGGAAAAATTAAGAAAAGATAAATCTGTTAAAGCCGTTGTTCTCAGGGTAGATTCACCAGGTGGAAGCGGTCTTGCTTCGGACTTAATCTACAGGGCAGTCCTTGAATTAACCAAAGAAAAGCCTGTCATAATATCAATGGGGAATTTGGCAGCCTCCGGAGGTTATTATATTTCAGCGCCTGGAACGAAGATCCTTGCTGATAAGACTTCTCTAACAGGTTCAATCGGTATCTTTGGTCTTAAATTCGTTACTGAAGGATTCTACAATAAACTCGGCATTACCTATGATGTGGTAAAATGGGGTAAGCATGCTGATGCTCTGGATAGCCATCGTCCATTTACTCATTATGAAAGGGAGATGTATGCAAAGATAATAAGACACGGCTATGAACAATTCTTAGAAAGAGTTGCAAGATCAAGGGCTCTAACTACCGAAGAGGTGGATTCCATTGGAATGGGTAGGATATGGAGTGGCCTTACTGCAAAAAAAATCTCCCTCATCGATCAATACGGAGGTCTTCTTGATGCAATCAAAGTCGCAGCAAAGGAGGCTGGAATTAAGCGATACAATATTGTTCTCCTTCCAAAGCCGATAAAATTCTTTGAGAGGCTTCTGCTGATTGATGAAGATTTATATCTACCAATCTTCAAGATGCTCAGTGAACCTTACCTCTATTATGAACCAGCTCGATTAAATTTTGGAGATTAAATAGGAATTTATCAAAAATATAGGAAAAAATTAAACCCTTGACTTAATTATAATTTTATATTTATGTTAATAAGAGGCAATGTTTGATTTATATCAAAAAGGAGGAATAATATCTCAAGTGAGAAATTAGTTATTTTTGATCTGGATGGGACTTTGTTTAAATCTGAAGGCGTGTCCATACCAGCAATCCAGAAATCTCTGATAGACTTAAATCTGGAGATTCCATCTAATGAGAAAATCACCTCTTTATTTGGTGATAAAATGGAAGAAATATGCAAAAGTCTTGCACCGGGGTCATCTCTAGAAACAAGAAAAAACCTGACAGAAAAAATCAGGTCCTATGAATCGTTACTCATACCAGAAAAGGCTAAACTTTATGATGGTGTGAAAAAGACACTAAATGAATTAATCTCTTCAGGCTATACTTTAGCTCTATGCTCTAATGGATATGAAGATTACCTTTACTTAATCCTAAAAACCCTTGGTATTTCAGGACTATTCAAGTATATAAAGGGAAAGCATCCAATAAAAAATAAAGGGAAGGTTATAAAAGATATTTTAATTGGATCAGATATCTCTTTTGCAATTGTGGTTGGGGATAGATTCCATGATATTAATGCGGCAAGGGAGAATAACCTCCCAAGTATTGGAGTAACTTATGGTTATGGAGGAAATGAAGCTTTAAAAGCTGATTTTATTGCCAACAGACCAGAAGAGATTCTTGGACAAGTTAACCGATGCTATATCTTTGCTCGGATTGAAAAAGAGATATTCAATAGCTTAATAAAAGGCCCAATAATTATCGGTGTAGATGGGATGGATCCCTCTGGAAAGAAAGAATTTTCAAATCTATTATCAAAATATCTTGAAAGCAGGGGTTATAAGACAGCATTAATTCACTTGGATGACTTTCACAATCCCGAAAAAAATAGATATAAGGGTAAAGATGAAATCGAAAGTTATATCAACAAATCTTTTAACTTAGAATTACTCATAGAAGAAATACTAAACCCTTTAAAAAAAGGAGAATCGATCCACAAGGAATTAAATCTTTTCGATTTAGAAAGTAATGAGTTCAGGAAAAATTATTGTATTGACAAAAAAACAATTGTAATTTTAGAGGGTTCGTTATTATATAGAGAGCCAATTAATGAATCTTTTGATTACAGAATTTATCTGGATATTGATTTTAAGGAAATGGTAAAGAGAGGAAAAGAGAGTGGGGAATTCTTTGAAAAGAAATGCACTCCCATCCAGAAGAGGTATATAAAAAATCATCTACCAAAAGGAAAAAGCAACATCGTAATTGACAATACAGACTTTGATAGACCTATTGTAAAAAAATTTACCCCTTGACTCAAATTTTATTTTTTGTATATTGTAATAAGAAAATGAATTTTTCAATGTCAATTCAAACGAAAGGAGCGATTTTAGATAGATTTAAAACTGCAATATCACTAATGCAATCATTATGGAATGAAAATTATTAGATTAAAGTTAAAGTCAAATTTAAGGAGTGAAAAAGATGAAAGAAGAGGATGAGTCAAAAGAGCAACTTACAAAAGAGTTAAGAGAATTACGTAAAAGAATTAATCAATTGAAAGAATTGGTCGTTGATGAGTTAACAGGCTTGTACAGTCGCCGCCATTTCCTTGATCTTGCTGAGCATGAATTTGCACGAGCTCGTCGTTTTGAACGGCCTCTATCAGCTATCATGCTGGATATTGACAATCTCAAGCAAGTCAATGATACCTATAATCCTACTATTGGTGATCAAGTCCTAGACGAAGTGGCAAAACGCTGTAGAGCAACAGTTCGTTATGTTGACATTGTGGGACGCTATGGAGGTGGAAAGTTCGTTCTCCTGCTGCCAGAGGCTAAATTGAAGGTCGCAAAAGAGATAGCCAAGCGGCTACGAAAGTTTATGTCAAAGACACCTGTCACCACTAAAAAAGGCCCTGTAAACCTCACTATTAGTTTAGGAGTGACAAATATAACCCCGGATACAACGAATCTATCTGCTTTTTTGAGACAAACAGATAAAGCTATGCAACGCGCCAAAAAGAAAGGTAGAAACAGGATAGAGGTAGAGCGATAATAATTTTAACTCATATTTCACTATCTTCTTCGTCATCTTAGAAAAAAGATAGGAGAAAAGTTCTGTTCAAAGAAGTAATTTAAGATTGTAAAAGGCTTTATTCCGATTGCAAAAAATTTAAAACTTTCAAATCCCTAATAAATTTAGGTGTTTTTTAAGTAAGGACTTTTATAATTTTAACTTCTTCTCAAGAATAATTGCGCGAGAAATTTTATCTTTAATACTATCTAAAAAATTTTGGAAATGGGTATATTGCTCTGGAGTAATTTGCTTTCCGTTAAGTGTGAACTCAACACCTAAAATAATTTTATTACAATCCCCTTTAAAAGAAAATCTCGCTTGACCGAATTCAGAAGTAATTGAATCAGAAGAAGCTGAAGTTTCCCATTCCCAATCATCAGGTAAGTTTATCTCCAGATTGAGTTTTTCTGTGAAACCATAACGAAATTGAATTGGGTGGGAACGGCTTGGTGAACGAAAATAATTCGGAAGATCAAATCCCAAAATCTCTCCGGGATTAAAAACAACTTCTTTCCCTTTTGTTCCTGCATGAGATTTAGTATGAAATATGTAATGGACTGATAAAGAGTCATTCAGTGGATTAAGCCCTGAAAATTGAAATGAGTCAAGAGCGGCAAAAGGAAAGCGGTTAGCAAGATATAATTCCAACCACTCCTTTCGCTTGATAGGCTTAGAACGATACAGCTCATTTCTTAACTCTATGGCTGTAGGACCACAAAAGACGGTTTCCCCCTGGATGATAGCGGAGGCATTCGATGTGAATTTTACTCTCCAATCTACATTAGTCCGATTGCTCTCCGGAGAAATTTGAGGAGTTGTCAGGATTTTTCCTTTGCTCTTTTCATCTACAATAAGGATAGGTAAACCCTGATCATACCATGGAAGTTCTCCATAAGGACAGCCTTTATCAGATGCATCCATCCAGACACCTGAATCACCAATGGAAGGGCAATAGGCAATTACATGGTTAAAATGGAAGAAAGATGGCAAACTTGTGTCTGGCCTGCCATTTTGATGTGTGCTTATCAAAGCTTCATTCGCATCTACACCTGCTTCATGCGCCATAGAGCACAGTAATGTTGCTATATCCTTGCAATCACCGTATTTATTTAGCAAAACTTCTTCTGCAGGATGGGGTTGATAGCCACCAATGCCAATTGATACTGCAATATATCGAATTTGATCTCTAACACATTCATAGATTAATCGTAATTTCTCTTCTTTACTTTCTACACTATCTGTTAAAGAGTGGACTAATTCTTTAATTTTTTTACCGGCTTTGAGCCTGGGATTGGAGAGTTTATAGTACCACTGGACAATGTCTTGCCAGGTTTTAATTCCAATTGGTGCCAATGCCAGTCGGGCGGTCAACTCTTTTTTGGGAGGCATTCCAAATTCTGATTTGAACGCTGGTATATCTCTTGCTTCCCATATGTAAGTTGATTTAAATCCTGAAGGAACTTTTTTTATAGTTGGTTTCATCTCAATCCCATAAACCTGATATTTTACTTCCCATTCAGAAGGGGCAACCAATGTAAATCGAGATAGGAGGGTAGGAACTTCTTCCTGGAACTCCCAGGAGTGCCAGAAGGTTAACCCACTTATATCTATCTCATATCTGTATTCGATAATCGAGCCGTTTTCAACAGCTGGCATGGTAAAAAGTTTTGCTCGCTGGTCAGAATAGAAGATAAAGTTCGGGTAAAGACTGACATCATAAATATTTTTATGGTCAAGGACGGTTATTTCCCCATCAGCAGAAATGGTTCGGGCCTGGATTTGCTTCACTTTACTTTCCGAATCGTAGGGAATAACGATATTTGCATATTGGTATCCTCTGGAATTTAATATCTTTATGATTCTGTGTCTTTCGAATATGCTCAATTTTATTTTATCACCCCCGATTATTTCCATTTTCCCTTTATCTGAAAGAATGATAGCCCCAGCTTCAGGAAATTCTCCAACACCAGGAATCTCTGTAAATTCAATATCTTTCCAACTAATCCGTTTACCCCAGTCTCCATAATGAGCACAAGAGATAAAAATGAGTTGCGGGAAGGTAATAATTAAAATCAACCATTTTAGACGAAAGATTTTATGAATTTGAGCCATTTTTCTTATATATTAAATTAAAACTTACTGGAGGAAAAGTCAAGTAATTTATCCATTCGTAAAAATCTGATAGAGTCATACACCATACCTAAGGGTTACTTTTCTTCTTTTAAAAATTTTTACTTGACAAAATAGAAGTTTTACTGAATTTATTTGATAAATAAAAAGGAGGAAGAATATGGCTAATAAAGCCCAAGAGATTAAAGTCAGGTTTCCTGAAGAGTTGCAAGGAGGAGTATACGCAAATCATATGGTTGTCGCACATTCTAAAGAAGAATTTATAATGGATTTTCTCATGGTAGCTCCACCAGTTGGTGCGGTTACTTCCCGAGTTATTATAAGCCCGGGTCATATGAAACGTATAATTAAAGCTTTGCAAAAAAATGTTGAAATTTATGAGAAAGAATTCGGTATGATTGAAGAAGCGAAGGAGCCTAAAGGCAAAATAGGTCTCATAGCTCCTCCGGCTCAACCAGCATGAGGAATTCAAAATAATAAAAATGATGAACAAGATGCATCAAACTATGACAAAAAGAAGTTTTGAATTCAAATCCTCAATCATCTCCTTGACTTAAATTTTATTAGCACCGGGCTTAAAGGCTCTTTGGAACGAGACATGCCTTCTAAGACTCTTCTGGTCTTTTATAGTAAATCTATTTAAGGAAAAAAATTAAGAGTTCGGGATGTAAGAACTTTTTTAAGAACAAGCATCTTTCCATATAGAAACATTGACTTTTCTGGAAATTCTCTAAATTATTTATAGAAGCGATGAAAAATCAAAAACTTGCTTATATCTATGCTCTTCTTGCTGTTATGTTCTGGGCAACAGTTGCCTCAGCTTTTAAGATTACACTGCGTTATTTGG
>JGI24025J20009_10000179_pt1 | contig 49319 bp, 34 predicted proteins | sample Cruoilmetagenom3_FD_20009 | JGI IMG/M metagenome (IMG submission 20009)
CTATAATATACCAATCCCATATAACTACTACCTCGTGTCAAAAGGTGTGCAGACATTCTCAAGTAAGCGGACTACAGGGACATTTTCATAGCTGACCCCATTAGCACAGCGGGTTCCCCGACTTCAAAGGCATAACCCCCCGTCAATTTAGGATAGTCTTTGTCTATCGTCCCGCCGGTTTGGATAAATGTGATTTTCATATGAGCTACAAACCTCTACATTATCAAGGTAACTTGCTCCTTAAGCGGGCTCACGGCTGGTTCATATCCACAAAAGTCCGCTCACAGGTATATACTTCCAATAGCTGACTGCACCGGGGTTAACTATAAGTTGTAAATCCCCGGTAAACCTCACGACCAAATATTATACCCCAGAATTTCCTTTTTATCAAGTCAAAAATCCCGTGGACAAAGGGGACACTTCGATTGGATTATTGTTTCTGCAGAAAAATCCTAATGGAGCATAAAATCATAAAAATCCCAAAAATGGCTTTCAAGGTAACTGAAGGCAATCTATTTGCAACAATAGCCCCAAAAAATGCTCCAACTAATGATGTGGGCATTAAGAATTTTATTGCCTCGGTATTTATGCTATTAAATTTCTTGTGAAACATAGCTCCCGCAAAGGTAGTTGGCAAAATAACCGTTAATGAGGTGGCAATAGCTTCGTGCATTGACAACCCAAAAAATAGATTTAGCGCTGGAACCATTATTACACCTCCACCTATACCAAATAAAGCAGAGGCTGAACCAACAATCAACCCCAAAATTATTAAAAGAGGATATATATTGATATTTGAAATCGGTTCGGTCGGGATATTTACTATGCCTGTTAGTTTTAATCCCACAAACAAGAGCAGCAAAGCAAATGACCTCCTTAATATTTTACTACTCATCTTTACCATTAATTTCGCACCAAACCTTGAGCCGACAATCGAACCCATAACAACAAATAATACGATGAGGAATTTGATATTGCCACTTTTTATGATATAGTGTGTCACTACTCCAACAAGAGCAGCGGAAACTATCGTCGCCAAAGAAGTACCGATGGTTTTTTTAATTTCATAATCAAATAAAAGCATCAATGCGGGAACTATAATTACTCCCCCACCAATGCCCAAAGAGGCGCTACAAAATCCTGCGATGATACCCAAGACTAACAAATTAAAATTTTTCACTCTATCCCCTTCTATAAATAAAGACCCTTCGATATTTCCAAATCCAATATCGATAAGATATTATAACGGCGTAAACGCCGTCACTCCTTTGTTGAGATGTTATAACGGCGTAAACGCCGTCACTCCTTTGTTGAGATGTTATAACGGCGTAAACGCCGTCACTCCTTTGTTGAGATATTATAACGGCGTAAACGCCGTCACTCCATTAAATTGAGAGACAGATGCAGAAAGAAAAAAACAATAAAAAAGAGAGAAGTTTATGAGTAAAGGAAGTGGGCTTTGTCCCCGAGCGGGTGCGCTCATCTGTCAAGTGGTTGCACCTCTTCTTCAAAATAACGATGAAGGCATTTGGGCAGCCGCCGATAATCAACTGTCTTTATGACATCTGTGAAATCCCTGGAGTTATAGGTGTTCCAGAATAGAACTACCTTGCCTTCCAAATGGTGTTTCTCCGCATCATCTATGAGGGCGGCAAATGCCTTCCCCGTATAAGTCCCCTCCAACTTCATCCCCTCACTTCTCTCCATGCGGGCAACGGCTTCCATTCCCTCCTCGGTGAAGAGCGCGTATCGCCGTCCAAAAAAGCCGTGTCTGATATCTATATCCCTCCCGGAAAATTCAAATTTGGAAAAGGACGGGTCACGGGAGTGAAGGAAGGCGTTTGTTTTGTGAAAGAGTTTGACCATTTTTTTTGCGTTGGCAATCTTCTCGTCAACCACCCGCACAGAGACCACCCGACTTCTGAGGTCGGCAGCCTTTAGCCCGAGCATCAGCCCCACCGCCGTGCCCATGGTACCCAGAGCTACATAAATGCAATCGGGCTCGGGTATTTCCTCCTCCAAGAGCTGTCTTTTTAGTTCGAACGCCGCATTGACAAAACCGGTCACCCCGAGGGGCGAAGAACCACCGGAGGGAATGACCAGGGGAAAACATCCCTCTCTCAGCCTATGCCGCAGAAGTTGATAAATGGATCCCAATGCACGGAATTGCATATTACGATAATGGTGAAGTTCTGCCCCGCAATAATAACTCATAAGGAGATTGCGGTGGACATAGTGAGCATTGGGCTGTGGTTTCAGCATAGAGATACTCTTAAGTCCCACCCGTTGTGCATAAATGGCAGTGGCGAGGGCGTGATTGGAGCCCGCAGCGCCAAAAGTCAAAACCTCCTTTGCATTGGCGCGCAGCGCACGACCCAGGAGAAACTCCAACTTCCGTATCTTGTTTCCCCCGTAGACCCCACCACTCAGGCTATCCTGCTTTATATAAAGACGGTCCAGACCAAGATCGCCACCCAATCGATCGAGCTTCTCCACGGGAGTGGGAAATTCACCCAGAGAAATATGGGGAAGTCTCTCCCCCAGCAGGGGATAATACCCAAATAATGGAATCATCTGCGACAAACTCCCATTTAATGCTCAATATCCGCCCGTATGGAAAACATTTCGGCAGCTGGAGCTCAAAATTTGCATCCGTCCCAAAAGAGGTTACCAGCCAAAATTTAGGGAAAAACCCACCAAAACAGGGAAATCACTGAAATCGATAACCTTGATGTTGTCGGTTGTCTTGTTGCTGTAAATGTACTTGCCTTCAACATAGAGCCCTACCTTCCAGAATACCTTGATGTTGATTCCACCGACGAGGTCAAACAGGATACCCCTCTCCCTGGCATCGGGGTCCCCGATTTTGGGGACATAGAGTACGCCAACACCGCCTCCAAGCCAAACATCTGACTTCCACCGTTCTCTAATCACCGGTGCCTTGTAGAGCACATTAGTTACAACTAAGCCGGCTATTTCATAAGGAAAGGTTGGATCGGGGGACTTTGTGTAGTACTCGTAGGAAATCGAAATGGCAATGGGACGCTCATCCATCTTGACATCCAGAGCAAGTTGGCCACCACCTACTATTCCATCCGAAGCTCGATGGTCACGAAATCCACCCTGACTTAATAATCGCAGTGTAACATCGACGGCTTGAGCATTGGAAAAGGTACCCAGGGTCAGTATGGCAACTGCCGCAACAAGAAACTTTTTCATCTGAAACACCTCCGTCTCTCATCTAAATTTCTTTTTTTATGGGATAACCACGGACTAACACGGAAAAAGATTGATTCAGTGTAATTCCGTGAGGTTCCGTGGTTGGCTGTTGAAAGAGATTGCTTCGCCGTGTCCCTCGTTTGCACTCGGGACAAGGCTCGCGATGACAGGTGTCCTCTTCTCTGTCATCACTAAAGTTTAGGACAATCAAAAATTTAAAAAGAAGTATAAAAGCGGGGCCGGGGGAGCCAACCCCGGTGACTAACCGGATTATTCTTTCTCAGCCCATTCTCTCAGGGCAGTTTTAATCTTTTCTTCGATCTTTTTAGCTATTTCTTCCCACTCCCTTTCTTTTTCCTCCTTTTCGGTTTCGTCAAACCAGGCTTTAACTCCACTGTGCACCCTTTCCTCGATCTTGTTACCGATCTCATCCCAGTCATATCTTTTGTGTCTTCGCCTCGTTCTGTGAATACGAATGCCGCCGCCCACCGATATGAACAGTCCTATCAAGAAACCCAAATTGTAAGGCCAACCCGTGTTGTTAACTTCATATAGACCAACTTTACTTGTGAACAGGCTTACAATAAAGGTAATAACAATAATTATTCCGTGCCATATTCCCGCCCAGAACCCCGCCTTTTGGTCGGGATTGATTACCTGGTCCCAGCGTTCATTGCCGGGCGCACAACTCAAGCACATTAAAGCCACGACTAAAATGAGCCCCAGCGCCACATATCGTTTGTTCATGGACATAATCCCTCCTTTTTTCGGTTGCGGTATTGTCAAAAATCCAACCACAGAGAGCACAGAGGATTACAGAGTAATAAAGAATCGCATGAGATTTTTGCCCCTCCACCGCCTTGTCGGGAGTAAACAGGTCTTCTCTTCGCTTGTCTTTTTTATTACATCGTGGCCTGCCACATGCAATATGTTTTTTCTATTCAATGGGGTAAAGTGTGAAACTACCTATCTTGCATTTTACCACACATTCTATAAAATGTCAAGTTTTTTTGGGAAGCTCACCGGTAAGTTATTTTATAATCTCAAGATCCGTAGGGACGGGAACTTAGATGAGAATTAAATGAGAATTTTAAAACTCCCCGATAATTCAAACTACTCCCGTTTTAAGCGAATGGTATACGGGTTTTTTAACGGTGCCGGGTATGCGTGTTGTAAACCGCATCCCAGTACATATATTCGTATCTGCTCGCAGTTATAAATGTCGTCTTTAATTTTTTATATTGAAAATCCTCGCCCGCTTTATCCACGAGCCCCCTCATTTTCCCAACCAACTTTAGGTAGGATTCTGATAAGTATACTGAAGCCCACTCCGTATATAACCTGTTCCCATTTTCTCTCAATTTATCTCTGTGGAACTCAGCAATTTCGGCATAGGACCAGAAACAGGGAAGCACGGATGTAATGGATTCCGCATAAGATTTTAATGAACTCGTTGAGAGGAGAAAACTCGTATAGGATGTATTCACGGGAATGGGCTCAACATTGACGGCGTCCTCTATCGTACAACCGAGCTTTCCAAGAAACTCTTCGTAACCTTTAAACTCACTCTCCGACTCGAGATACAATATCTCTATGACCTCTCTCATGGCATCTACAGAGTCCGCCCTGGAAGATATTATACCGAAATTTCTTATGGCAGAGACGAGATAATTGTAGTCCTGAAGGACATAAAATTTGAATTTGTCCATCGGTAAAGTACCGGCATATAGTTCCACCACAAATGGATGCTCAATTATCCTCTTCCATATGTTGTCTGCGTCCCTTCTCAGCCTCTCCGAAACCTTCATGGTTTTCTCCCCCGAATAACTATGTAATCTCCCCTCTCATATCCCTCCACCGGTTCTTCTATTTCGTCATTTGTATATCTGGGATGTTTGGTGAGGGTTTGCACATATTTTAAGTCAACGAAACCGGCACCCTCTAACAAATTGGTGACTTCCTCCGTGGACCGCCAATGAGTTTCCTTAATAAATTTAAGCGGATAAGGATATTTCGGGGCAGTTTTGGGGTCGTGCTTTCCCCTGAGATAAGCCAGATCGTACATCATCGCATAAGAACCTTCCCTTGCCAGAAATGAAACGACAATATGTCCACCGTGTTTTAGGATGCGATATGCCTCCCTCACCGCTTTTTCGGGGTTGCCTACATAGCTGAGAATGGTGCTCAGCAAAGCCGTGTCAAATCTCCCGTCTTCAAAGGGAACTTCTTCTGCGGTTCCGATTTTTACCTTAATCCCCCCCTTTTCCGCCAATTTAGCCATCTCTTTTGAGGGTTCTACCCCGTACTCAATACCCAACCTCGATGCAAATAATCCACTTCCAACTCCGATACTGACTGAATTCTCGGGGTTGGGTAAAAAGTGCTTTTCCGCCAAAAGTTCAGATTCAAAAACAACTTTGTTCTTGTCAAACCAACTATCAAAATCCCCGGCGGCTTCCTCAAAAGCGGAAACCTCAAACGGTCTAATGTTGTGATATAAGGGTCCGTGCCCACCTCCTATGTCGGTCGGCGCATTCCTTATCGCCCTCGTAATGTAATCCTTCGCCACCTTTATCGCATCGTGAACACCCATTCCCCTGGATAATCCGGCAGTTATCGCCGCTGAAAAAGTGCAGCCCGTTCCGTGCGTATTCTCCGTATCGACCCTCTCCGATTCGTAAAAATCGAAATCCCTTCCATCGAAGAGAATATCAATCGCCCTTTCTCCCGAAAGGTGACCCCCCTTCAAAAGAACGAATTTTACTCCCCTTTCCCGGATGAGCCTCGCTGATTTTTTGGCATCCTCGATACCCCCTATTTCTGTGCCGCTGAGTATCTCCGCCTCAAAGACATTCGGGGTTACGAGAAAAGCCACGGGCAGTAGTTTCTCTGTGAGTGCGCTTTCGGCGTTCTCTCTCAAGAGACGAGCACCACTTTTCGCAACCATAACGGGGTCCACCACCAACTTCTCTATCCTGTATTTTTTAACCCTGTCCACGACCATCCCTATTATATCCTTATTTGAGACCATTCCAGTCTTTGCCGCATCTGTCCCGATATCTTCCATTATCATATCGATCTGATCCCCGACAACATCAGGAGGTATATCGCGGATAGAACGCACCCCTAAAGTATTCTGCGATGTGACTGATGTCACCACTGACATTCCGAAGACATTAAATGCCTGAAAGGTTTTTAAATCAGCCTGTATACCGGCTCCGCCTCCAGAATCAGAGCCCGCTATAGTTAGGGCTTTGCCTTCGTAATTCATTCCTCCTCTCCTCAAGACAGAAAAACGCCCGTAAAGAATTAAATCTACGCCACGGTTATCTCCTCGGCAAGATATACATCCTGTATCGCATTAAATATCTCTATTCCTTCCTCTATTGGCTTTTGGAATGTTTTTCTTCCCGATATGAGCCCCATTCCCCCGGCCCTCTTGTTTATTACCGCCGTTTTCACAACCTGTTGCAAATCGCTCTTACCCGAGGGCCCACCGGAATTAATTAATCCGATTCGTCCCATATAACAGTTTGCCACCTGATATCGGGTTAAATCTATCGGGTGGTCCGATGTTAATCTTTCATATACGAAAGGATGAGTTTTGCCGAATTTCAACGCAATATATCCTCTGTTAGTTGTCGGCTGTTTCTGCTTAACGATGTCAGCCTCTATTGTAACCCCAAGATGATTTGCCTGCCCCGTCAAATCGGCAGATGTGTGATAATCAACCCCGTTTTTTTTAAATGCCGCATTTCTCAAATAACACCAGAGAACGGTGAACATGCCGAGTTCATGCGCCTGCCCAAAGGCCCACGACACCTCTTCTATCTGTCTGCGGGATTCCTGTGAACCAAAATAGACGGTTGCGCCAACTCCCACCGCACCCATGTCAAATGCCTGCTGGACCGAGGCAAAAAGCCTCTGGTCATAAGAGTTCGGATAGGAGAGGAGTTCATTGTGGTTTATCTTCAGGATGAATGGGACCTTGTGGGCATATTTTCTCGAAACCGCTCCCAATACTCCCAGTGTTGAAGTAACGGCATTACATCCCCCCTCAATGGCGAGTCTCACTATATTCTCGGGGTCGAAATATATGGGATTGGGCGCAAAAGAAGCGCCCGCCGAGTGCTCTATGCCCTGATCGACCGGGAGTATGGAAAGGTATCCCGTGCCCGCCAGTCTTCCGTGATTGAAAACCGTTTGTAAATTTCTCAAGACGGCGTTTCCTCTGTCCGACATACCAAATATCCTGTCCACAAAATCAGGTCCCGGAAGATGAAGATTATCTTTAGAGATCGTACGACACTCATGCTCCAATAAATATTGAGCTTCTTCACCCAGAATTTCAGCTATTTTTCCCACCATAAGACCTCCTCCTCATTAAGAATCCTTCGATTTTTACGCCTTAGATAAATTCTTCTCACCATCTGTTACAAACTCAATCTCGTAATTTTACCACCAATTTGACAAAAAGTCAAGAACTTTTTTGACCTTTACCCCTTCCTTTTTACTTTTTCCTTTTTACTTTTACCTTTTTATTTGGCCTTCGGTCTTATCTCATTTCCTCTCTCTTTGATAAGTAGTATATCCCCACAAAAAGTAAGAAAATTCCCATGATTTGCATCGTCGAGAGTAATTCACCCAAAACAAAGAAAGCTAAAATAGCCGCAAAGAAGGGTGTGGATAACTCGAGAGCGGATACCTGTGCCGCCTTCAAACGTTTCAACCCCTCGTAATATAGAATAGTCCCAGTTCCGGTAGTGACCCCCACCAAAATTTGATAGATATTTCTAATACCGATTGTGGAAGTTGAAATCAAGTAAATCACAAATACCACAGATGCAAATAAAAATCTGTAGAAGGTAACAACACCCGCATTCATACCCCTGAGATACTTTCTCATTGCTATGGCGGTTGTTGCCCACGCAATCGTTGCCGATAAAACCAACAGGTCTCCAAAAGTTCCAAGTCGGAGTGCTGCCAAATTCGCCGGCGTTTTGGTCGTCACAAGTAATCCGGATATTATCATAAAAGAAACTCCCACATAGTCGAACTTTGTCAATCTATCTCCTTTGAGAACCAAAAACCCGATCAAGATGATGAAAATTGGCTGCATGTGTCCGATCAACACCGCATTAATTACGGGGACCCGTGTTAAAGCAAAAAAATACATGAGGTCCGCGAAAATTGTTCCAACTATCGCCACATAGAGCAATGCAGAAAGCTGCTGCCTGTTTATTCTGAGATTTGCTCTGTTGGTCATCGCCGCATAAGCCAACGCCGTCAGTGTTCCAAAGACCGCCCTTATTGCCGAAGTTTGAAGGAAATCCGAATTTCGATACGATAATTTTGCAAATATGGGTTCTATTGCCCACATTATGCTGGCGAATAATACCGATAAAACTCCGATGCGTTTATTATTCATAAATTATAAGCGCTCACCTCACCCTGAATCTAACAAACTATCTAACTAACAAACTAACAAACCAACAAACTATCTAACATCTGGAATTATTCTACCACCAATTTTATGAAATGTCAAGAAATTTTTCCGGGCACGTTTTGGGAAGCTTCAAGAAAGGTGTCTTACGGTAAAAAGATGGGTCTCGGGAGGGGAATCTAAAAATACAGCAGATACTTTGCCTTGATTGCCCCGACTTGGTTCTGGAGTTCAAGTTTTCTCTCGTCGTTTTGTTCCCGATGATCATTTAAGGCAATGTAAAGCCAGCTTTTGGGTAAGAAATTCCAGGAGAAGAGCAACCCCGCGCGGTTAGATGTTAACTCCGTCTCTCCAAAATATGTCTGGGGTATCTCCATCACAAACTCATTAAAAATCCCCAGATTCATATCTTCAGTTATAGAAAAATCAATTCTTGGCGTTGCATTAGTTGTAATAGCAATAATTGTATTTAGTGTATCCCACTCAACCCAGTTATTTAATGACAGAGAGAGACGAGTGCGTGGGATTTCATTATAAGCGCACCACAACCAGTTGGAACCCTGATAAGCCACAAATTCACGGTCATAATTATAACTATGATTGAAATTACCGCCGAAACTCACATGATAATTTGCACCGTTGCCCCAGACAGAAAGGTTAATACCGCGGTTGAAATATTCGGTATCTTCCTCGCAACAGGGACCAGCCTGCAGTTGCAAATTAAAACCCCAATTATTACGAAAACAAGGATTGACGAATAAAAATCCAACTTTTGACCAGCCATTAACATCACCGGGCTCCCGGGTAAGTGCAACCCCGGGACCCCAAGAAAGATTTCTCAGAGCACCCGTTGGATACATTTTAAATGGTCCAACGAACGACAAAATTTTTTTCATTCCCGCCCAGGGTAGATACCCAACATCTTCCACATCAAATGAATCCTGCACCACCTCGACGCTGCCCACAGCCAGGAAATTTCTGATAAAGCCAAAGTAAACGGACGAAATTGCCCAACCCTTCTTATTGTTTTTATCGCTCAGCGCGCCTTGAAGAATGAATTGATTGATGCCAGAGCGGTAAACTCCATCAAGACCAAAGGCAAAATTGTAATCGTCTTTATCTGCCCTCATCCCGCTAAAGAGCATTCCAACCTCTGAGGTCTCTAACACCCTGCGCTTCACCCTCAGCACTCCAAAGCTCCGACGGGGCTCGGTAGTTAACACCGTATCATCCTCCAAATACCTTAAGGAATCCGTGTTGGCACCAAACGCCCCAAAATTCCAACTCTCTGCTTTGCTCGTCAGTTTCAGTCCACCGAGAATGGGTACGGACTCACCATCTATCGACTTACCAACTCCACGGGAGTAGAAGATATTGAGAGGATGATAGAAACCCTTGCCCAGATCGGACATTCGAAAGATATCCTTCCCCTCGAGGAAGAACGGTCGGCGCTCATCGAGCCATTCCTCGTATTCAGAGAGATTTAGAGTAAATGGGTCGGATTCAATCTGTGCAAAGTCCGGCAACACGGTTGCATCCAAAGTCGTCTGTGAGGTCAAATCCCATTTAAAATTCAGACTGCCGCTTGGCTTAATCTTTCCCTCTTCTTTTCTCTCTTTATCATATCTCACAAACCCCTCAGGATATAGTTCAAAATAATAACCTGTAGATTGAGGATTTATGCCCTTTAATCTTCCATACTTGGATACCATATTATCCTCTATCTGAAGAACCTCGGTCCAGTACACAGTCTCCCGATTATTCAAAATATACCGCTCGAAATTTATTCCCCATTCTGTAAGTCCACGCTTATAGCGGATCGACCTGAACGGAATCCTTATTTCCACTCCGTAGCAGTCATCATGAATATTTACCGCCCGATACCAGACGCCGTCCCAGGAGTCGTCTGTGGAACGGCCGTCATCGAGAACCATCCCATCGTTAAATCTACCACTCGCATAGACGGTGAAATAGTAGGCAGTGGTCTTACCGCCGAAGGGATCCATATATAAGGTCACATAATCCGTATTCCCCCAAAAACGGCGGCTGGTTTATGGGTTAGTGCGTAGCAGCGAAATGCAACATAGAGATTATCTTTATCCTGGAGCACATAAACCACAGTCTTTTCACCTGGCAATTTACTTTCATAAGGGGAATGTTGAATAAATCTGTATGCCGAATCTGCAGTTTGCCAGACATCTTCGATAACGCCATCGATCCTCGGTGCGACTTCGGTAAATCGTATCTCTACTATCTTACCGCCGTTCAAAGAAAGGAGAAAAAATAGTAATAGATTTATATGGCCTCCCTTTTATTTAAATTATCGAATTTTTATTTGCGGGAAGAAGTTTGGGCAGATTTTTTCGTGCCTTACAATATAATACGAAGTAATTGAGGAAAAGTTTCACTTCGTTCCACGAACTAAAACCTTATTTTTCTACCAACTCTGTGTAGGTCTCTCGCGCCTTCCTCTGAACGAGAGACATTATATCGAAGACACAAAGAAGAAAGTAGTCGGAAAATAGAAGATAACAAATGCAGAAAAGCCAATTGTTCCGCTTTGCAATCGTTTTCACTATTTCCAATGCCCCGGCACCCAGAACCAGCCTCCTCTTTTCTTTTTCCAGTGTCCAGGCACCCATGTTGCGTTTTTTTTGGGCCTTTTTTCCCAGTGCCCCGGTAGCCACACCCATGTTCCGTGTTTCCACGCCCAGTGCCCCTGTTTCCACACATAATTGGCACCTGGACACGCCGTCTTAACTTCTACCCTGGCAGCCGGTGGTTCCTCCATTACGACAACTGTCCTCGGGGCACAGGAAATGAGAAAGGTCCCCAGTAGCAGCAAGGCCATAAGCTTTTTCATAAGACCCCCTTTTTCTTCTATCTTCCCATCAACTCTCGCTCGTCGGAGCGACGATTGGCCCCCTGTTCAGGAGATAGAGTGCCAGTCCGTAGAACCCCGTAAAAACTGTAAGTATAACCCAACCCGCAACATTCGAATTTCTTCTGCCCGCATCCCTGCCCAGAGACACGAGGAGCAGGACAAAAAGTCCCAAACCGATCAGCCCGAGCAGAACCCAAACAGCGATCAGCCCAACTGATAATATGCCGGGAAAATAATCTAAATCTGGGCGGTACATTCTGCCTCCTTTCTTATTTTAGTCCACTATAATGATGTTCTCCAACCCCTTGCTCTTGCATTTTTTATTAATTATCTCCCTCATATTTTTGAATACCTCGCGGTACTTACCGAGTTTTTCAAAGGTCTTGTCGTCTTTTCTCGTTCTGTATTCTCTTTCGTACATCGTGATCTGTGATTTATAAAATAGTGTCCTCCAGACAAGTTTTTGGATATCTACGGGCAGGGATTCGATCTTATCGGGCGTAAATTCGCTTATCTTCATCTCTCTTCCTCTCCAAAGGGGTACAAAACAATGTGGTGATTTTTTTCGGCGGCTTACCACGGAACCTCACGGAAATACACGGAATTTAATCTTTCTCTGTGTCGCTCCGTGTTATTCCCTGCCTGCCGGTCCCTACGGACCCGTATGGGCAGGCAGGCGTGGTTATTGGAATTCTTCTATCACGTGGGGGTAGACAACCCCGGAATAGAGTGTATCGGTCTCCTCCCCGGGAATCCTGGCTTCAATATACAGGAAGACAAAACCATCCCGTGCAGCGAGGGGGGCAAAGAGAAACGGACTGACGGTGATGTAAGTTGCGCTGTCCGGTGCCCCCCTTGCGAGAGAGACCTCTCGCCCCGTCATTTCCCTCATGATCTCCCTGTACATCCTCTCTGTCTCACTCCTCGTCGGGGTCCCCGACAATGATGTTCCAACCGTGAGAGAGGTAAACACTATAAGAAACGACAATCTCTTCAACATAATGTTCCCTTGTAGTAAAATCAAACCTGCCTGCCGGCAGGAACCAAAATGCAAGAATTAACAGAGGGGGGCGCAGATAAATACGGGGGATAAGTTAGTTGGGTAACCAGAGAAGCGGCTCGTAGAATATCAGCTTATCCGTATATCGACATCTGACCCCGTCGAGGCAGGTTTTCCGGTCTGTCGGTATCTTTCCTACTGACCCCCCCGACACAATGCAAATCGCCATGAAATACAGAGAATTAACTACAGATGCAGCCGGACAGAATCTTTGAAAATGAATACTTCGGTAGCCGTCGCCATTTACCCCAGAAGTTTCTTCTCAATCCTCTTCAGCCTTTCGTATATCTCCGGAAGCCGCATGAGAAGGGCGTATGCTTTTTTTGACCTCTTGTGCTCCCTGGCGGGGTAACCGGATATCTCCACTCCATCCTCAACCGACTTTGTCACGCCCGATTGGGCACCTATCTTCACCTCATTTCCTATCGTAAGATGGTCAGATATCCCCGCCTGCCCCGCTATAATGACATTCCTTCCTATCTCCGTGGAACCAGCTATCCCAACCTGTGCAACAATTACAGAATCCTCACCGATAACAACATTGTGGGCGATGTGAACGAGGTTGTCAATCTTTGTACCCCTGCCTATTATCGTATCTCCAAGTGTAGCGCGGTCTATCGTGCTATTTGCACCAATTTCAACATTATCGCCCACCACGACACCTCCAAGATGTGGAATTTTCACCCTCTTACCCGCCTTCACTATGTATCCGAACCCGTCCGCACCAATTACGCAACCGGGATGTAACACAACTCTATCATTTATCCTCACATTCTCTCGGATGACAACACCCGGGTATATCAAACAATCTTCCCCGATTTGAGAACGCTCTCCCAGATACACCTGCGGGAACAAAACCGCTCCCCTGCCCACCCTGCAACCGGAACATATCACACAGAATGCTCCCACCGATGCGGTTTCATCTATCGCCGCCTGTGGCGACACCTCTGCGAGGGGCGATATGCCTGCAGCGGGAGGTGCCCTCTTGTAGAGAATATCTGCAAGTTTTATAATTGCAAGGGTGGGTTCATCCACAAAGAGTAGGGTCTTTGTGGTGCTGAGGTTGCTGTTTCTCGGCACGATAATACAAGAGGCGTCAGTTTTGTTGAGCCATTTTTCATATTTCGGGTGGGATATATAGGTTATATCTCCCTTCCCCGCATCCTCAATCCTCGCAATCCCCGTTATATCGATCGAGTTTTCTCCCTTTATCTCGCCCGAAAGGACCTCCGCTATCTTTGTTAATTTCATAGGCACAGATATAGATTGCCCCCGGATATTGCGGGGCTAATCCTTTTTCATAGAGGGTAGGATCTCCGCTGCCAGGTTCGACACCATGGGTATAATGTCCTCTTCTCTCTCACCACTTGATTTTACCTCGGCGGTCTTGACTATCTCTTCTTTCTTCATATCTATCACCGATATGCGGACTGTTATTATCTCGCCGGTCTTCTCAACCTCTCCCATTATCATGAAGTCGGCATAGGCATATCTTCCAACCGTCTTGACATCCTCCTCTGTCAGTTTGTCTTCGCTGAGGGTCACATTGGCAAGCGTGAAGGCATTGGTTATCTTCGTTGCCCTCACCTCCTTATAGTTTTCCATTGCAATCAGTGCAGCCCGTAGCTTCTCTTTTATATCCTGTCCGCATCCACAATCCTGTGCCTCCTTGTTCATCTCCTTCAATCTCAGCACATAGAATTCGATATTCTGAAAGCCAGCAAAAACCTCTTCTTCCTCCTCTACATACTCCTTATTTAGCTCATCCAGTATCTTCTGTGTGAGGTCAAGGTCATCGTTTGCGTATACCACCCCCATACCGGCAATATCAAATATCATCGTGTAGCCTTCTGATTCCCCGATCTGGTTAATGATTTCGTTAATCTTCTCAACAAACGGTTGCATTATCTCTCTCTGTTTTGTCTCCGCCTCTCCCCCCGCACCCCAGATTCTTTGAATGAACTCCTGGTACTCTCGCTGTTTTTCTTCTATGGCTGCCCTCTTTTCCTCCCTCGACTTCTCCGATAGCATAACGGACTGGCTCTCATACTCTTGTATCATCTGCTCTATCTCCTGTTTCAATGTCGTTGCCTTCTTTTCCCAGTCCTGCAGGGCGGTGTTGATTTCCTGCGTGATCTCTCCACCGCCTCTATAGCCACTCAGTATCCGCTGAGAATCTATATAACCTATCTTAGTCTCGGCAGAAAGCGCCAAAGGTATAAGGATGAACGGAACCATTCCCCATTTTTTTAACATAGCATCCTCCTCATTAAGTTGATTTTGATCAAAAAATACAGAATGTTATTTTCAGCTCTCTCCCTCCACCGTTACAAACTTCGTCTCATTTCTCAGTGGAGAGAATGGTTTACCACCACCATCAAAAAACTTGGTGAAAAATTCTGCATACTGCAGTCTGAGTGTGTGAACATAGGCACCGAGGGCATTTATACCTATGCTGAAGAGATGTCCAAATACAAACACAAGGGGCACGAGTACAAACTTCAAGATGGGAATCTGTGCCACCACGCCCACGAGAATATTTATCGCCATGGCAAGCCCCATCGTTACAAGCCCCAACGCCATAAGCCTCGAGTACGATATTATATCTCCGACCGTACCCATTATACCCTGGTAGAGATTAAAAAGTCCCTTTGCAATTTGGGTAAATAAGTTCCTCGAGGGAACTCCAGACGCAAATAATACGAGAAGAGCGGCAGCTGCAACGAGAGAAAGAAAGATTAATTTAAATGGCTCGAGTGCCGAAACGAAGGATGCCCCCATGAATAGAAGCAGAAAAATCCAGAACATATCCCAGGATAACTTGCCGGCAATAGCTTCAAGTATCTTTCCCTGTCTCAACAGTTTTAAAAAACCGACAAAGTATCCCACGAGTATCTGGACCACACCCAAACCGAGGGCAAGTATAAAAAACTTTAGGGGTTCATTCATGGGGTCAAAGAGGAGTATTCTCTCCCTGAAGGCGGCAAGCCCGGGAAGGGTTGATGAGAGCCTCTGAGGAAGGTCTCCAAACCATCCGCCAAGGAGCCCTCCCTCGACAATCGTAAATACACCCCCAACAGTGAGTATCTTTAGCAGTCTCTTGTCCCCCTTTATTTTCCTCATAAAGACAAGACAGATGATGGTAAATACCAGCCCGTACATCGCATCGGTAAGACAGAGTGCAAAGAATACAAAGAAAAATGGGGCTATAAGCGGGGAAGGGTCTATTTCCCTCGAGTTTGGTGTTCCATATAGTTTTGTGAGCGTCTCAAAGGGTCTCACCGGGGATCTGTTTTCCAGTTCCACGGGAGGCAGTTCTCCCGCGCGCGGGGGTATATCCTCGACTGTCACGGTGGCAAACTCATCCGCCAATCTCTTCAGTCTCTTTTTATCTCTTCTCCTTATCCAGCCCTCAATGCATACGGCACGGGGAGTTATAAGCGCTTTGGAGAGGGCTCTCTCCCTCAGACTCGCATTGTAATTCTTCTCGTAGATAACAAAAATCCTCTCTATATCCCCGGCGATTTCTGCACTCCTCTCAACTATCTCCTCCCCCTGTTTCCCTATCTCCTTAAGTCTACTATGTAATCCCTTTATGATATCTTGCGGCTTTCCGGTGAATCCACCAAGCCTCGCGGGCTCAAATCCAATGCCCGCAAGAAAGTTTCGTATCTCATTCCTCACCCCCGTACCGTAAGCGAATATGCAATAATTACCATCTTTCTCCCTTCGGACAATTTCCACCTCAACGGGCAGTTGGGAAACCTTCTCATCAAAATCGGGAGGTGGTTTGGGTATAAATCCCACCTCCACGCATACCTGCTTGAATTTCCCCAATTCCTCAATGGGTATATTCAGGGACTCCCAGGGAAGCAACTCTTCGAGCTGTGTCTCACACTGCGTTTTTTCTCTCTGTAGTTCAGTCCTTTTTCTCTCGATCTCTTTAACCTCCGAAATCGCCTTCTCATATTTTGAAGAGACGGGGGTCTCCCCGAAAAGTTTCCTGTCAACCACCCTCTTGTTGCCAAAGAGGGCATCGATAAATGACTCCTTCGTATAGGGACGGAGATAGTTTATAACCCTCTCAAGTGATGCAATCTTCATATTGAGGGCTGTATTCTCTTCCCTCTCGGCTCCACCTTTCTCCCTGATCTCGGTAACATGTAAAATGCCCTCTTCCTGAAGTCTCGAGAGAAATTTCTCCCTCTCATCCCTGTGAAGGGCGAGAAGCACCTTTTCTACTTGTGCTATAGCCATAAAATATCCCTTGCCTTCTTACTTCCTTTTTTGAATCTCTCTTCTATATCCCTTTTTTTCTCCTTCAGGGATTCATCCATTTTTTTGCACGAAATCGCCGCCCTTTTTTTTGCCTTCCCGACCGCCTCTGCCATCTTCTCCTCCCTTTGTTTCTCTTTTTTTAAAAATGCTTCTTTTCTTTTATCTTCCGCCCCTTTTACGATCTTCTCTGCCCTCTCTTTTGCCTTTTTTACGATCTCTTCTGCCTCCTCTTCCGCCTTTTTTATGCTCTGAATGAGACCCTCCATCTACACTCCTTTCTTTTTTATCTCTTCCCTACGGATCCTTTGGACGGATCTTGAGATCAATTTCTCTTTTTTAATCTCAAGATCCGTATGGACAGGCATCTCCTACCTGCAAGCGGGCAATCCTTGTTTAAGATGTAAAGTTACATTTTGCCGAGATGTCTGTATTTTCATTTAACAATTTTGTATTATAACACCAAATGACTGATTTGTCAAGAAAAAATTATCGGCACTGGTCAGTCACCTTGGTCGGTCACCCTTTAGGGTGACAAATGTCAAGCAAAAAGTGATTAAAAATTGGTTGAAAACCCCGCAGGACATCAACCCCTTGAAATCGCTAATGAAATTGACTAAAGATACGAATAAGGTGTCAAGCTTAAAAAATCGAAATTTTTTAGAAACTAACCCGTTCTTGATGCTATAATTTTTGATGGAGGTATTGGGCTTTATTAGGATGGTAGAATCCCTGTTCGTGTAGATTATTTGGAAACCGTAAAGCACATATAGTGGGATTTAATGGAGGGTGTATCCTGCAAGTAAATATTGACAGAAAGTACTGAATAGTGTGGGGAATAAATAAAAAAAGTACAAGAGGGATGTCTAATGTCAATATCTGACCCTCAATTCTGTGTTAGCATTCAAAAGAACTCCTCCATAGATATCAGGTCTTCTATACTCTCGCCTATCTCATCCCTGTGAAACCTCTCTCTTATTACTCCACTGTTCAAATAGTTGTTCAGAGATATTAGTATCAGTGCCTGGTCGAGGCAGAGATATATTTTCGCAACTGCACCGGTTAGGGGATTCACGGAATCATAAAACCCGTATTCACCATATATGTCGTATGATAACAAATTTTTAATGTTTTTGATAACCTTATTGGGGAGTAAATCGAGGGCAAGAAAGGAGGCATAAGGTGTAACTATACCATCTGGATAGCCATCTCTCTTCTCGCCTATCAAAGAGACTCCGTACTCACGGTAATTGTAATCAGGTGCACAACAGGGGGACATTCCCCAAACAGGATAGCCCTTTTCGCCCAGGCAGTAATCAATATGGATGGCTGCGGCAAGAGAGTCATTTTTGCCGAGACTATTTCTTGCAAACACTTTCTCGTTTACAAATAGCGCGGGCATCAGGAACTCAAATAGACTCCCTCCCCAACTCGGCACAATCCTTATATCCTTATACCTATAATAGCCCTCAAACACGTCAACGCCCAGATAATCTTTTAAACTTCCTTCTACATCACTGTTCGGAAGAACCCTGTGTATTCTGAAGTAGTGCTCTTGTGGAANATCACCTTTTCCTATNGCAAGGAAACTCACAGCCCTTGATTCAGTACATAGCAAGCCATAGTGATATGGAGAGTTCTCTCCTTTTCTAACATCGTATCCATGTCTCATGTGTCCCACACTGTCGTCGTAGAAGAAAGAAAAGTCATGCTGGTCGATTATACCGGTGCATAAATGGGAGATTTCTGGGTAGGTTTGGCGGGCAATTATGAGACCGATCACAAACCAACTACAGTCCAAAACCGATATAAAATCGGTTGAACGTCTGAGTGGGCCAAGGTCATACCAGTTGAAGAGCCATTCACCGAATTTCTCCATTTCCTCAACAGCAGACATTGCCTTTCTTATCCTTGATAGAGCTTCTTCTCTTTCTATAAAACCAAGGTCATATGCTGATATTACTGATACAATATACAGCCCTATGTTTGTCGGGGATGTGTAACCACCTATTTCAACCTCGGGTGAGAGTCTTATGTGGTCAAGCGGTAGGCCAGTCTTCTTGTCCACAATATCCCTGAAATATCCCCATGTATCGTTAGCTATTCTCCTCAGAAGTTGTATAGAGTCAGATGATATTTCTATTCTAAATACCGTATCTCTTGGAAATCCGATGAGGTCATCGGGAGTGAGGACACTTATGGTCAGGAAGAGTAATATACCGTACATAACTCTTGGTAATAATGAAGTATTAATTCTACATAATACTTTCTTATGGAGTGCAATGACCGTGTCATTGTATGCATCGACCTGGTCGATGCGCTCAAATGTTTTATCTTATCAACACGAGTTTAAAAGTTTCATCCCTCCCCTCCATCTCTAACCGACAGAAGTATATACCCTTCCCTACCTTTCTGCCATATCTGTCTTCTCCATCCCACTCTATCGTATGAATACCTTTCTCTATAATACCGTTGGGAATTGTTTTCACCAATCTGCCGCAAACATCGTAAACGGAAACTCTGACACGGCTGTCATTTTGTAGAACGAACCTTATGGTAGTCCTATCCTGGAAAGGATTGGGATAAAATTTGAGGGGTGTGCTTTCAGAAATTGGTCTCTCCTCTATACCCGTGAAACCTGCCAGTTGCAGAGCATTAGTAACCTCATCATTTTGCATAAATTTACCCCATACCAATTCGCTCAGATAGTTCTCTATCATAATAACAATGGGACCCTCATCTATACCTATATAATCATTGTCAAACCAGTCGGGTTCCACACTGAGATTGAATGCGTCCTCGAACCCATAAATTCCAAATAGATCACTCCTGTAATTGTCATACATATACCTGAGTGTCTGATATGAATAGGCCGGAGTGAACGGTGTAGAGCCTCCCGCAGCAGTCGGGGCAATAGTTCCATCGTCAAACTGGAAAGGTCCTCTCGCCTGATAGAAGTAAGGAGCAGGCCCATCGCAGGCAGTTAGACCCCAGAGATTTTCGCCGTAACCCTCAAAACCATCGGGGTTATCAATACAGTATTCCCTGTTAATGAGTGTTGCATTAACAGAGTTATCAAAGTAGTTTGTGTGAGAATCCACCCAATTCCTGAAATCTACCCAACAATGGGTGTATTGATATGTGAACAGCGAAGCCGATGCACTCTCCACATCCAGGGTAATACCGTAATAGGTGGAAGGCCCCTGATATGTACTTGCCCAGCCAAGCTCAAAGCATTCCGGCGGTATGGGATATGTCGAAGAGCCTATCGCCAGAATGTATGCTATCATTGCCTCATTGTAGCCTGTCAGTCTCATTCCCAAACCACCGAAACCATAGTTTGGAGACCAATGCCAACTCATGGTATAGAGTGTATCACCCACATCATTCTGGAGCATCCAATCCCATTCGGCATTCTCATACAACTGGGTTGCCAGTTGCCTTATCTTAGTCTCTAAGGAGTCTTCTCCGTCAAAGTACTGTCTGCAGGTAAGAGCACCAGCCATAAAATATGAGGTCTCAACCACATCTGCCCCGTCATCCCTCGGGCTGAATGGGATCACCCCACCCGTTTCCATATCAAGCCAGTGACTGTATATACCATGAAAATTGGGAACCACATCGTTGTAAAATCGGAGTATATTCATAACCCTCTGCGCACCTTCCTCCCTCTCTATCCATCCTCTCTCACATGCAATGCATATCGCAGTCAGCCCGAATCCAGTTGCACCTGTGGCACCTGTTATTGTATCGGTCATCCTCTCCTGCATTACTCCACTATTCTGACCCGCACATTCCCAAAAGTAAGAGAACGCCTTCCTTGCCACCATTTCCAAAAATTCATCCTGATTTAAGGCGATGGGCGTAGCCTCAAATGTATCTGAACCCTCGCTTTCGTTCTCGGATTCGTCAACAGCTGTGGCAAAATACCAGTAAGTTTCACCATTGGTTACATCATCATCAACATAATAAGATCGAGAGAGAAGAGAGGTATTCATTTGAGAAAATTCACCTCCCGGTGTCTCTCTGCGAAACAGATTGTAACCAAGTATATCCAGCTCCGGGTTATCATACCAATCAACTATTAACCTGCTATCCAGTACCTCTACCTGGAGCCCTGTGGGCGGTGACGGCGCCAGTGTATCTTCCTCTGGTGTTGCCCATACCTCGTCACAGCCCTCACTCGCGTTTCCTCTCGCATCTAGAGCTCTCACAACATAATAATATGTCTCCCCATTTTCAAGTTCCCTGTCAATATATCTCGATTGGGAAACAATACTGGCATTTACTCTTTGGTAAGGTCCTCCCTGAGTAGCAGAGCGATGAACCGTATATCCTATAAGGTCTTCTTCTGTATTATCCTCCCAATCAAGATAAACACACTCATCGCCACCTACTGCAACAAGCCCAACAGGTGCATCAGGTGGAATTGTGTCCACTTCTCCCCAGATAACCCTTATCTCATCCACCCATATTGTATGCAGGCTATCATCGTCTGTCCCCTGGTTGAATCTCACGGCCTTCAGTCTGTCTAGGTCGAAATCACCATAAGGTTCGAATGCTGAAAGTGGAACGATAACCCTCTGCCATGTAAGTGTATCAACATCTATACCATCAAGGTAATCAGAGAGATTGGCAAGAGAGGAGCTCTGGTTATCAAGATCCTCCAAACCTATCTTTGGTAGTGATGTGCTGTCTAATTCCATTGGTCCATTGATGAAGAAGAGTAAGTTACTGTATCCTTCGGCATTGTGGCCTATCCATTCGGGAGAGGCAATGAAAATTCTCCAGTGACCACCTGGGGCAGATCGCCACTCAATTGTGCCAGAATGTCTACCAACATAACTGTGTATGCTGTCTATGGGAAGCTTATCATTACCGGGTCCTGCAAGCAGCAGGTAACTTCCGCCTTTAAAGGTCCCCCAGGAAGCATCATAGTATCCCCAACCTACATAATCATCCTCTGTGAATATCACTATGTCTGGTTCGCTACCAGCAAGAACTACCGGGAATATAAATAAAACGAAAATAAAAAAACGCCTTAACATAACACCTCCTTACCCAACGATATACAAAAACCACAGAGAATGGAATCGATCATTACTACCCCATCACTACAGAAACCTTATGTTCTCTACCATCGCTGAAGGCCGGGACTATACCTGTTTCAACTCTCTCTCCGTCCACGCGAATTTCTTTAATTCCACTGTTTAAATGATCCGGGTTTTTGACCTCTATCTCATACACAGCACCCCTGAAGGGTCTCCTCATCCTGAATCCAGTCCATTTTTTGGGTATACATGGGTCGATAAGTAGACCCTCGTAGGCGGGACGGATTCCAAGTATCCACTCCGTTATGACTCTGAATAGCCAGGCTGCGGAACCCGTATACCATGACCAATTCCCCCTCCCAAAGTGAGGCGAATCTGGCCCAAAGACATCCCCGGGAAGTACATAAGGCTCGCACAAATAGATATCGGGATTACTCGCACAGTTAATTGGGGAGAGCTTCCTGTACATCTCATATGCCCTGTCCCCCCTGCCAAGTTTACATTCAGCCATTATAGCCCAGGTTGCGGCGTGGGTATACCTTCCACCGTTCTCTCGCGAACCCGGTGGATACCTCGTGAGATACCCTATATGCTCATCGGGAGATGAATAGGCTGGGAAGAGGAGAAGTGGACCATACTCTCGGTCGAGCAAATCCTCAACCGAAGCAATTACTATCTTTTTTCTCTTACCTTCGGCAACTCCGTTTATCACCGCCCAGGTCTGGGCATTCAGGAATATCTTCCCTTCCTTGCAGGTATTGCTACCAACTTTAGTCCCGTCGTCTTTTGTCCCCCTTAAATACCATCTACCATCCCATGCGTATCTATTTATACTATCTTTTATCTCCTCTGCCTTCTTTCTATAATTCTCGGCAAGTGGTCTGTCACGCATCTCAACTATTTTGGCAAACTCCCGTAGGATGCCGTACACAAAATGTCCTAACCAGATTGACTCTCCCTTCATACCCCTTCCCATTCCATTCATACCATCATTCCAGTCTCCGTCTCCAACGAGAGGCAGCCCTCTGGGACTCATTCTCTCAAGCGCCTTATCTATTGCCCTACAGCAATGAATATAGAGTGACTCATCTATCTCCTTATCCACATACCTTGCTTTCTCTTCCAGTATACTGAAGCCAGAAGTCTCTTTTAGATAGTTTATAACAACATAAGGAAGCCACAAGAGGTCATCTGTCATATTTGTCCTCACACCAACTTCTGAGATATCATGCCACCAGTGATATACGGTTCCATCATAAAATTGATGGCGTGAATGGAGAAGTATCTGTTTTTTCGTCAAAGAGGGTTTTATGGGAAGAAATACCTGGCTATCCTGAAGTTGATCCCTGAATCCAAACCCACCCGATTGCTGGTAGTAACCCGCCCTTGCCCAAAGTCTCCCAGAGATTGTCTGATATTTAAGCCAGATATTTGCCAGGATGTTCAGTGAATCATCGGGTGTCACTATCCATACCGTATCAAGATACGACCTCCAAAGCTCGCCTAATTCGTCAAATGCACCCTGGGTGCTTCTTTCGTCTTTATATTTATTTATCAAAAAGGCTGCTTCTTCTCTGTTCTCTGCCACTCCCAGTGTGAATATGATCGTCTCTTCCTTGCCGGGAGGAAGTACAATATCTATTTTTAAACTTGCAATTGGGTCAACCCATTTCCCTCCTCTATTCCCTATTTTATTTGTTTCAACGGCGATGGGGCTTTTCTCCGAACGATAGATGCCAATGAATGACTCCCTGTCGCAGTCAAAACCGCTCACCTGCTTACTTGCAGAGTGGAATGCAATATAATCCCAGGGGACACTTCTGTCTCTGCCGGGGACATCCCATAGAGTTGAGGTAGCAAATATCGCATCGAGATTTGGGTCAAACGATGTCTCAATAAAAAGTTTGTGAAACTCCTTATGTGTATCCTGGGGAGGCCCCAGTCTCCATTCCAGATATGTAAATATAGAAAGTGACCTCGTTCTATTAGAAGTGTTCTTGACCTTCAGCCTCCACAACTCCAAACTCTTATCAGGTGGGGTGAAGAGGAGGAGCTCGGTATCTATCCCATAGTTTTTTGAATTTATGAGTGTGTAACCCACGCCGTGTCTGCATTCATACCTCTGGGGATTCTTGCAGACTGGTTTATAAGTTGCAGACCAGACCTCGCCAGATTCATTATCTCTTATGTATATAAATTTACCGAGCTCGTCTTTCAAAAGGTCCTCCCTCCACGCCGTAAGTGCATTTAGATTTGAATCCTTATACCAGCTGTAACCTCCCCCGGCCTGTGATATCATAAACGAGTACTCCCCGTTGGATATCACATTTATCCAGGGTCGCGGAGTATCGGGTCTTGTTATTATGTATTCCCTTCCATCATCTGAAAAATATCCATATTTGTTCTTGAATCTTGCCATATCAGCTCCTCATTCCCGTCAAGGCAATACCCTGTATAAAATATCTCTGCATAAATACAAAAAGAAGGACAACCGGTGTTGTCACAACAACCGAACCCGCCATCAGGAGATTGTATTTTGTGGCATACTGTCCTGCATTAAGGTTTGCAAGTGCAACAGGAAGTGTATACATAGATTCGTGGGTCATAATGATAAGCGGCCAGAAAAAGTCATTCCATGTTCCCATAAATGTGAAAATTGCCAGCGCGGCAATCGCGGGCATACATAGTGGTAGGACAATACTTCTGTATATCCTGAATTCGGAACATCCGTCGATCCTTGCGGCATCAAGGAGTGAATCAGGTATTGCTTGCATATACTGACGTAGAAGAAATATCCCAAATGCACTCGCCCCCGCTGGCAGGATTAACCCGAGATAGTTATTCAAAAGTCCAAGTCTCTTTAATAAGAGGAACACCGGGATGGTTGTCACCTGTGCGGGCACCATCATTGTCACAAGAAATAAGACAAAGAGCCTCTGCCTGCCCGGAAACCTGAGTTTTGCAAAGGCATACCCTGAAAGGGAAGACAGAAATAGAACGAGTATTGTAACGGATACCGTGACTATTATACTATTCCTGAGGTGGACGGGAAATGCCATTCTTTGAAAGAGTTCCAGATAGGAACTGACAGTGGGATCTTCAGGTATCCACCTGGGTGGAAATGTGAATATGTTCTCCTGAGTTTTGAAGGATGAGATTGCCATCCATGCAAACGGAGTGAGCGTCGCAATAAATGCAACTATCAGAATGACGTAGATGATAACCCGTCTAAAATCTCTCATACTAATACTCCACAGTGTGTCTTATAAATCTCAACTGGAAGAGGCTGAATATGAAAATTATAAAAAACAGAACGTAGGCTATGGCAGATGCATATCCAAATCTGAAGAACTTAAATCCATTCTTATATAGATACAACACAATAGAAAGGGTGCTGTTTACGGGACCACCCTGGTTAGTCATAACATACGGCTCGGCAAATAACTGAAAATAACCTATGGTAGTTATGATACACACAAAAACCGTGGTGGGTTTTAACAAAGGGAGGGTTACATGAATAAAACTTCTAAAACTGTCTGCACCATCTACGGTGGCAGCCTCATAGAAACGTCTCGGTATCGACTGCAGCCCGGCAAGAAATATCACCATACTGTATCCGAAGTTCCTCCATGTTGCCATCAGGATTATCGATGGCATCGCCCACCTTGGGTCACCGAGCCAGTTTGGAGAAGATATTTTAAAAAGTTCAAAAAACCACTTTATTACCCCATATTGTGGATTGTAAAGCCAACGCCAGACCACCCCACAGGCAACGAGATTCGTCACCACGGGCAGGAAGAAGCCTGTCCTGAATAAGGTCTTTAACTTCACAAGACTGCTGTTTAAGAGGATTGCCGCCACAAGGCCAGAAAGAACAGAAAGCGGCATACCAACAAAGGTAAAATAAAGGGTGTTTTTCAGCGAACGCAAGAAGAGGGGGTCTCCTGCAAGTTCCACATAATTTCTAAATCCTACAAAGGATGCACCCCCGAGTCCCCAATCAGTAAGACTGGTGAAAAAAGCCACAATTATGGGTATGAAGCAGAAGACGAAGAAGAGCAACAGACTGGGTGCTATAAAAAGAAAGGGAATACTATATCTCTTTATACTCATCTTCTTGAAAGAATTTTCTTTACATCCCTCTGTAGAAACTCTAATGCCTCATCCATACTCCTCTTTTTGTATATAACCTCCTCAAGATAGACCTCCATCTTATCTCTTATCTCTTCCCATTCGGGGATTGGAGGAGATGGCCTTGCATCCTCAAGTTGTTTTCCAAAGGCGGTGATTATGGGCACATTCAAGACATCTTGATCCCATGCCGCCTTTACAGCGGGAAGGTCGCCTGTAAGTTCAAACCATCTCGTCTGATTCTCTGTCCTTGACATATACTCAATAAACCTCCATGCTGCTTCTTTATTATTTGAGTTTTTAAAGATTGAGAGGTTGCACCCACCTATAAAGGATGTTCCGGTCTCCTTCTTTGGGAGAGTCGCGACTGCCCATCTTCCGTCAATCTCTGGGACCTGCTTGCTTAATAGCTCAATCATCCAGGGTCCACTTATAAACATCGGCAGGAATCCAATTTTGAAGGCATGAAAAAGATCTATATCAGCAGTCCCTCCTAAGGGGGCAAGTCCCTCATCAAAAAAACTGTAGTAAAACTCAAATGCCTCCCTTATCTTTGGGTCGTCAAAAGTAGGGTTGGTATAGTCGGGGGAAAGTATGTCTCCACCTGCCTGCCAGATAAATATAAGGAGAATGAATGCATCGCTTGTGGGCAAGTTTATAGCATATCTCTCGGGAATTCCATCCCCATTAGTATCTCTTACAAGGCCGTGGCATAAGTACTTCATCTCCTCCCAGGAAGACGGTGGATGGTCGTAACCTACCTCCTTTAGTATATCCTTCCTGTAGAAGAGAACCCTTGTATCCACATACCAAGGTATACCATAGATGCTGCTGCCTATTATGTTTGTTCTCCAGGAGCCTTCAAAGAAGTTTCCCTCCTTTACCACATCTGACCCCTCTACATATCTGTCAAGGGAAGCGAGCGCATTCATAGATGCAAATTCGGGAATCCAGGTTGTGCCCAGTTGACAGATGTCTGGTGTTGTGCCCCCTATAACAGAGGTCAAAAGCTTCATGTGTGCATCAGACCACGGTATAGACTGGATTCTAATGGATATATCGGGATTTTCTTTCTCAAATAAGGCAATCACATCTTTTATCTTCTCCCCCTCAGCACCCATAACCCATATGGTCAATTTATCCCCATCTTTACCCTTGCAACCAGCCAGGGCAAAAAACACTATCAAAATCCACATATTATGTTTCATATCTTTCCTTTTCTTTTTATATACAAGGAACTCCGACCTTCGCAAGGAGAAGGATAAATAAGCTAATCTAATTGCCAACTATCACGAAAAATCAGTCTGACCAGTAATTTATTGCTAATTTAATATTGCTATTATGTACAATTCACTTAAAATTCAAATGAGAGAGACAACCTCTTTGCATTCTGTAGTCTGCCAAAATCCGCATAGGCAACGTCCAGTTTCACTGCATAACTTCCAAAACGATGCCTTATGCCGCCTCCAAGAGTGAGTCCCCCTTCGCTATCCTTTAGAAAGAGAGACGAATATCCTGCACGCAGTGAAATCCTCTTATGGAAGATGTACTCGATACCCAGGTCTATGCTCTCTGTATTATCATTTGGGTGTTTTGCATCGATCGCCAATGTGAGAGTATTACTCTCGTTCCCTATAACATCCAAAGATATCCCCACCCTGAACATAAGAGGCAGTGACCACCTATCAGTGTGTAAGTCAGCAATTATTCTATCATTATCCCCGAAAAAGTCGGGGTTGAAATCGTAATATACCAGAATATCCCTTCCGCTGTACCCAATCTTCCCTCCAAAATTTAATATGCTCATACCTATCTTCATATCGTTGAAATCTGTCTCAAATAGCGTCCCCACATCCACCGCAAAGGTTGATGCACTCATATGCCATATCCTCTGATTTATATACTTCAGGTTAATTCCCACAGAGAATCTGTCTGTCAGACACCTTGCATAAGACAGTCCAAGAGCAAGGTCTCCTGCAGCAAACATCTCCCCAGTTCCTTCTGAATTTTCTACCGTTCTTACCTTCATCTCAGGCATTGATAGGGAAGTGACACCCACACCGATATTTCCCCAGCGTGGTGTACAGATGATCACGCCCGCGAAGTCAAAACGCAAACCTGCCAGCCAGCTTGTATGAATAACTACTGCCTCATTCTTGCTCAATCTCGATACACCGGCTGGATTCCAGTATATAGCAGTTGCATCGTCAGCCACAGCTACAAATGCACCGCCCATACCAACTGCCCTGGCACCCACGCCTATCTTCAAGAACTGCGCAGCGGTCGTCCCCACCTTAGAAACACCGAACTGTGAGTAGAGAAAGCCAGGCACAAATAACAGCACGAGATATGCAAAAAATTTCTTCATTTTATAATGGCAAATCTGCCAATCTTTTCGCCTATGCCAGGCGCGTCTACGTGATATATGTATATACCAGGCGCTATATCCATACCGTCTTTTGAGACAAGGCCCCATGGTTCTTCCCCATTGTCTATAAACGAGTCGTGTTCTATCACTTTTACAAGCTCACCCGATACAGTGTATATACGTATAGTAGCTCTTTGAGGAAGATGAATGAAGTATATCCTTCGTTCGCCCCTCCCCGATGCAAGGATCCTCCGTGGTTCCCATTCTGCGGCTGCGCAGTAGGGATTAGGCACCACCGCAATTCTATCCAGGTCACTCCGGGCAAGGGCTTCTTCAATATAAGCTGAATTCGTCTTAATATCGAATACATCTCCACTTCTGAAAGGCATATCAATTGCTATATATGCCCAATCACCTCTGATCGGATTTACTGTTGAGTCGACACCCGGTTCAAAGAATTTTACCCTCCATGCCCTCTCCCAGTGATCGTCCACCCAAAGCCATATATCTATGTAATCTCCGGCATTTAGCAGGCTGTCTACCTCGCCCGGCGGTTCCCAGAGATAGTATCTGACCTTTTGACTATCTATAACATCCCATACCGTGAAGTTCGTAGGATACTGTGGATTGGAGTAGAGGTAAGATGTATCTATACCGAAGGTGTCAATCCTTATCTCGTAACTTGTAGGAAAACCGGGGCGTCTATAAGGAGAACTGTACAACTGGTCAACATTTATGAGTAGATTACAATCTCCTTCTACCCAACCTGTTAGGGAATCATTCCAGGCAACGGTGTCGTCCCTGACCTGCAATCTCATTCCATCGGATACTGGATTGAAGTCCTCTCCCTCTACATAAGTGGAAGTGAAAAGCAGTGAATCGCCACCAAGGTCATAGAATGAATATATCGTTGTATCCTGGTGAGTTGTGTCATCGAATACAATCCTGTAAGCGTTCTCCTTCACCAGGAGTGGATCCATGACATCTATCCATATATCTCCTGTCCCATGCCCTTTTGTATGTTCTATATCTACCTGCGCATTCTTATATCCTGCTGCCGGTGAACGCGGTGTAGCCACCACTGTATTTTTATCGAGTGTAACATTCCCCACAACATCCATCTTGATAACCTTTGTACATTCTGATGGGAGCATGCCGGCCTCTGCCCATCCTCTGTCATACGATACTACTGCGTAATAGTATGTCTGCCCATTTTTCACATCGTAATCGGCATATGAGTGCTTTAATCCAGTGTTATCACCCATATAGTATTGAACACCGTTAACGTCTATCGGGAAAAATCCAGACACATCATTTTTAATATCGAACTGTGCAAGTGGGTCATATAGAACGGGGTTGCCCTGTCCGTCTGTGATGGTATAGCAGTCGTTGAATGCAGGGTCTGTGCTCCTGTATATTCTGTAACCCTCAAAGTCTCTCCATCCATATGCTCCAGGCTCACAACCGATAGAATCGGCAAATACATCCTCTGAGTATTCCGCCGCATCGTCCCAGTAGAGGGTAACTTTACCATCTCCTGCAACTGCCCGTAGCTCAGGCTTGTCCGGAGGTCTTGCAAAGTTATAATTTGCATTATATATCTTTTGCACTACCTCTACATTTCTCCTTAAGTCCTCGAGGTCGTTTCCGAATACGAGAGCAAGTGAAAATCTCTCAGTCTTTCCAGGGGGTAATGGGAAAGGCCCGGAACCGTAGAGGAATGCAGTATTGCCAGGATACTGCTCTCCAATGTCAAAGTGATAGTATGCAATCCTTTCCCATATAACGTCATCGAATCGATATTCAACGCCATGTCCAATGTAGAAACGGTCAAAGGCTGTGAGGCCTATCTGGTCGGATTCGTCCTTGTCGGTCTCATCAAAGTGCGGTTCACCAGGTGATGGTATGCCGTCTCCTTCTCCCCGGTCACCGGTCCCGGGGACACCATCTGCACCAACATCATCTGTCTCCCGATTCCAGTCAGAGTCGTTGTCTATCCCGTCATCCCTTGCTTCATCTATTAAAAGATTATTTAGACCTCCTCCAGTAATCCAATCCTTATATTTAAGACCGGTGTGTATATCCTCATTTTCATCTATAAGCCCATTAAGGTTATCATCCATACCATTCCAGTCAATCTCGACCAACACCTCGTCTGGCATTATCCTATCTAAGATTCCACGGTGCTGTATAACAAGACCTGTATCAGGCATAGATACAACACTACGCTTATATGTATCGTAATCTATTAATACACACTGTTCTCCTGCTGAAAAACTTCCGGGAAGGGAGACACCAGCGTCAATTACAGGCCCAGGACAATCTCTACCGTCACCATCGTCGTCTATCCCGTTGTATGGATTACCGGGACTTTCGAGAAACGCATAACCCGCATATCCTGTTTCCCAACCACCCTGTCCGGTACCATCTGGGTCCCAGGAATATGTTATATCCATCTCGGTGTCGTAGAAGGCATTGTCATCGTTTGAATCATCCGGTCCGCCAACACCACAGTCTACATACATACCAAATGCAACCTCGTCATAGTGTGTAGTTGATATATTAGTTATATCATAGTGCCAGAATATCAGGTCTTCTGCCAGAACATTGGACCACTGGAATCCCCTTACCTCGACCCTCATTCCAAGTCCACCCCTTGAGGAGTCATACATATCACAGTAGAACTTCTCACGGAATGCTGCTCCGTGATCACAATAGTCATCCATAACAAAGTAACTCTCCTGGTCTGCGTTCGTTCTCTTACCAAAATATCCGTTCCAACTGCCAGGCCAACCAGGGTCGTCGGGCTCGTTCATTTTGTCAGGCCAGGAAGCTGGCCATGAATCAGGGTCATCACTCATCGCAATCTTGTCCTCATATGGGTTTGAATAACCAGAAATAGGTTGCCATCCATATTCAACACCTGTTATGGGGTCTTCCTCGTAGTGTTCCCGATAGCCTGCCTCAACTATATGTATAGTATCACCCTCCGAGAGTACCACCTCCGCTGCAACTATTGGTGTTATACCGTCCATATAAGAATGATCAGTTCCCCTTGGCCAGACCCCTGATGGGTGTTTTCTCCACCAGGCGACCTCTCCAAAATTCCAGAAGAGGGTCTCCACAAGATTGCCGTTGTGAAGTCCCCGTTTTCTATATTTCCTGTCACCATGCTCTTCAACAGAGGGCACATCGAGCGCCATCAAAATACCTATTATGATAAGTATTAGCCTATTCATAAAGAGGGCTCCAACATTTGTAGTGCCAAATATATTTGCATCCCGCCAAGACGGGATGCCTACATAATTCAAAATCTACATGATAGACCTATCTCTACCTTCCTCGGTTCAGAATAGAACTCAGGTCTGTTCAGAAAATCCTCCAATGTATTTGGACCCTTAACCTCGCTTGTATAATGTGGAATAAGTGAATAGCTTGCCCTTCCTGTGTCGAGATAAACATCCTCTTCGTTCTTTCTATCGAAGAGATTGTTAACCAAAAGGTTTATTGAAAATATCCCATTAAACAGAGTAAAATCTCTGTGTGCCTTAAGGTCAAATGAATAAGTTTCGGGCTTTCTCTCACTGTTCTCAAAGCCAAGGCGTATATTCTGGTATTCAGAGGTATATGGAAACCCACTACCATATCTTCCTATAATCGAGATACCTCCTATATCAGGTTTACCAATATTTAAGGTAAAATTAATAGTATGCGTCTGATCCCAATCTAAAGGCACAACCTGTATCTCACTTTCTCTTGGTGGCTCACTCTGCTGGTCATAAAATATCGCGTTTGGATCTGAGGCATTTCCTTCCGCTACCTGATAGGTATAGTCGAGGTAAGTAGTGATAAAACCAATAGGCCGGGTCTTGAGTGAAACAGTAACACCCCTGACATTCCCGTAATCACGATTTACATACCTTGCATATCTATCACCCATTATATAAAGCTCATATATGGCAGTTCCTACAAGGTTTCTTATATCCTTATAATATGCAGTTAAATCCACTCCAACTAAATCGCCAAACTGTTGCTGGATTCCATACTCATATATGGTCGTCTTCTGGGGTTCCAGGTCAGCATTGCCCATAAGTGACTTGAGTTCCCCTCCCATCACCTCAAACTCTGGGTTATGATAGAGATACTGAAAAGGAGGAATCTGGAAGAAATGACCATAGGAAAAGTGAAGAACACCCCTCTCTGTTATTGGGAATGCTATTCCAAGTCGAGGACTTATCTGATGTTTTACACTTGCCTCCCTGTACCACACATCCCTCTGCCAGTAAGAGTTGTTCGGGTCCCTTGGGTCGAGTGGAACTATACCGTCGGGGTAAAAATAGTCGTACCTGAATCCTGCGTTTACTATCAAATTATTAAACTCCATCTTGTCCTGGATGTAAAAAGCAGCCTCTATAGGGTCGTGTGTGTATCTATTATGTCTCGTTGAGGAGATAGGATAGGGTCTGGGCTTCCAATCAGTGGTCTCGTCCAGTTGCAACTCAAATTCTTCTAAAGAAAGGGCGTGTCTCCTTGCCTCCAGTCCGCATTTAACCTGATGAGTTCCAGTTATCTGGGAAGTGATATCAAAATTCCCTGATACGCTTTTTGAAACCCGGTAGTAGTGGTTCATATCACACCCACCTGTATAGAATGCATATGCATTTCGATTCAATCTTCTGGGATCAACATATCTTTTGTCGAGCGTATCCTCATACACATAGGACTTATAATCTTTTGCACTACTAGCTAACCTCACATTAAAGAAGGTTCTTGCACCGACAGCCTGCGTGAATGTGAGAAGGTGCATACAGGATTTCTCATACTCTGTAGGGGCTCCATCAGGATCATATTTGAAGAGATGCCAGTAGGTTCTTTTTTTAAGGTTACCCAACATAAATCCGTATCTGAGTTTTGAGTTGGGGAGGATTTGATATGAAAGGTTGCCGTAAAAAAATTTCTTTTCTTCTGGATTCATCGGGACGTAACTACTGTCACCCGTGGTCTCAACATACCACTCTGATGGGTCCCCTGACTCAAATTTTGAGGAGTCAGATGGATTGAATATTCTCTTGCTATATAACCATCCTCCATTTTTATATAGCCTCGTAGATAAGAAAAAATTTATTCTTTCACCTATTGGTCCGCTTAGGGTTGCCTCTACATTATGGTTGCTCAAAGGTTCAAAATGGTGAATATGCTGGAATGTCTCCTCGTGGGTTGAGATGTAATCTCCCGTCCATGTTGATATTTCACCAGAGGGGTTTCTCCCTCCCTCTTTTGTTACAATGTTAACTACACCCGACATAGCCTTACCGTACTCAGCATTGAATGTCCCACTCACTACCTTCATCTCCTGCACAATGCTGTTCTCTACCTCCATCATCATCTCTCCAGAGAATGGATCGGTGACAGATACGCCATCTATCATATATACAATCTCGTCAGACCTACCACCCCTGATGTGGATTTCACCACCACTTCCAACAGTCACTCCTGCCTGTAGTTTTAGAAGATCTTTAAAGCTACCAACGGGCATCTCTTTTATATCCTCGGAACCTAATGTGGCCTCCGATGAGGTGAGGTCCATTTGTATCAGGGATTTTTCTGCCACAACCGTGATGCCTTCGCCTTCGATAATGGTGGGTTTCAATTTGAAGTCGAGCCCTGTAGTGAGGTCTGACGACACTTTAACATCCATCACTTGCCTGGCCTCGTATCCTATCATAGATGCCGTGATGGAATACTCACCCGGAGGGACATTCAGAATGATATAGTTGCCATCAATATCTGTGGCAGCACCCAGCCTGGTGTTTTCTATCACCACATTTACTCCAGACAGCGGTTCGTGTGACTGAAGATCGGTAATCCTACCCACTACCTTTCCTGTGACCCCCGCCGAGAGTGTGCTATATAAAGCTATTTGCAGTAGAAATACACCCTTTATGATGGATGAGCCACTCATTTTTTATGGCGGGTTCTCCCTTAATGTATGCTATCTTACAAGCAACATCCTGCGTGTTTCGCTAAACCCCTCAGCCTTTATACGATAAAAATAAACACCATTGGCAACCTTCATGTTACCATCCGTGGTGCCATCCCAGTAGACTGTGTGAATTCCTGCTTCCACATTACCTTCTACCAGTGTCTTTACTACCTGCCCCGTCAGGCTGTAGACCTTGAGCACAGTATGTGTTTTTCTTGGGAGTTCGTATCTTATTGCGGTCGTCCTGCTGAAGGGATTAGGATAGTTCTGACGGAGCATACATACCTTTGGCCCGGATTCATCTTCCGCTATACCCACTTCTGGTGATAGATATACCTGTCTGTACATATAGTATTTATCGAAGTTTATATCAGCCCACTCGCATCCCCACCAGGACTTTACATAATCGGAGGTATGCTCATCGAATACATCCCAGGATGAATGGTCCATATCCCATATAACCGGGGCCATCCACACTGAATCACCATCCACATATCCCCACATATCTGTATGCAGAACAAGTTCAAGAGAGTAGCCGTGGTCTGGGCCGCATCCGCCAGTATCGGCATGTGTTACAGTTCCAGGAGGTTCATAGGATTTTCCCTCTACTGCACCACTTGGCACAGATGCACTCAACTCAAGCTTGGCAGTATCCCCAACCACATTGCCGAAGTACATAAGTTTTACCTCGTGCCTCTCCCCGGGACCTGGTATAACCCAGGGGTCCCTCATCCACAGGAAGAGACCGTCCGCCTCCCAGCCCGGTCCCCACTCACACACAGAGGAGTCATCCGATACGATCCCAAGGTAAAGGTCTGTACCATCGTGCAGGAATTTGATCGTTGCAGTGCTTGGATCATCCCATTCGTTTAGTGTATCACCCCACTGCATCCAATACCAACCAGTCGCTCCCTGACTACCCTTGCCGATGGTCATTGCGGTAGCGTTTTCCCATACATCTTCACTGAGTTGACCGTCTATAGTAATACCCTTATCCTCTGGTATCTGGTAGGCATCTACAGTTGTTAGGTCACCGAGTAATAGACACCTCAATTCAGTTCCCCACTCACTCCCCCACCAGCTCTTGAAATAGTCACAGAGGTCGGGATCGGGAGCTGTCGCATGCTCCGGGACATAAAAGTCCATATCGAATATCATCATAGAGAGCCATACGGAATCATACGGTTCATAAGTGGGATCGAGTATATCAAGGTGAATCACCATCTCAAGTGTATAACCAGAGTCAGGTGCTGTGTTGTCGTTTGTTATAGTACCGGGGAATTCGTAGGATGCCCCTTCACCGGAACCTTCAGGACCGTTCATCTCAAATCGAGCGGAGTCACCAACCCCTTCGTTTACATAGAAGAGTTTATACTCAAATAGTGCACCACTTTCCCTCATCTTGACCTTCATAAAGAGGCCATCGCCTTCCCATCCGGGGAAACGCTTGCAGACTGATTCGTCGTCCGATTGGAGAGCTATATACAGGTCTGTCCCATGATGGAGGAATTTAACAATCGCGGTGGATGTATCAGTGTAACCATCATTCCCATCACCGTTTGCGTCCGGCACTATGTCGCTTGGTGGATATTCCCAGTTTGTGACTCCAAAGCCAGCATCAACTGGGGTATAGCCGGGTCCGAAGCCCAGATCAAAGAAGTGTCTATCCCAATGGAGCGTATCACCCAAATCGAGTCTTCCATCTATCGTTAACTCCTCTGCGGGGTCTCTGCTCATTACCTGCATAGATTGAGGGTCCATATGCCCAACACCAGTGGCTATCTGGGCAATCAGAAGAACGGCGCTGCCCACAATTATCCACTTATTCTTCATGCCTTTCACCTCCTTTCAAAAATTTCTCTACGGGGATTCAGGAGATCGTACCTGCTCTTTAACCCCTGTTTCACGCAAGACACTTCAGGAGAACCCGCCATTATCAACAACCACAGGACTTCCTTATAACAAGTCCTGTCTTAAGTATGTTTTTTCTTCTTGTACTCTTACCTTTCAACATACCAGTAATACTTTCAACTGCCATAGCACCGAGTTCATACATTGGTAGATGAACGGTCGTCAGGGGAGGAGTAACAAGCCTTGCAAGTTCTATATCGTCAAATCCAATGATTGCCATATCCTTTGGAATCGAAAGACCTCTTTTCTTGACCGCCTCCATTGCTCCAATAGCCATGGGATCGTTGGCTGCAAATACAGCATCTGGCGGTTGGACAAGGTCAAGAAGTATATGCATGGCACTTTCTCCTCCCTCCCATTGGAAGTTACCATCTACTATATACTCTGGATTTAGTTTTATGTTGTAATCCTTAAGCGCTGACTTGTATCCGGCAAGTCTTTGGAATGCGTCATAATTATCAAGGGGACCTCTTATCGTTGCAATCCTTTTGTATCCATGTTTTATAAGATGTACAACCGCCTGATAGGCACCTTGCAAATCATCTATTACTACATATTTGCAATTAGTATATTTAATTTTTTTACATAAAACAACAATTGGAAAACTACTCCTGTGAAATTCCATCAAGAAGTCATCACCCAGTGTGGGGTCCATAAGGATTAGACCATCTACCCTTCCCTCGCCCAGAAGCCTGAAGGACAACTCCTCATCACTTCGATGACTGTGAAATGTGGAAACAAGGAGATGGAAATTCTGCCTTACAGCCGCCTCATCGGCACCCCTGATTACCTGAGAAAAGAAACCATCTGCGATTTCGGGAAGTATAAGCCCGATGGTATGAGTTCTGCCGAGAGTTAATCCCCTTGCTATGGCACTTGGCACATACCCTAACTCCTTTATCACCTCATAAACCCTTTCCCTTGTATCCTGCCTTACCTTCGGATTCCCGTTGATTACACGGGAAACGGTGGTTATAGATACCCCTGCCCTCTCTGCGACCTCTTTTATTGTCCCCGGCATTCTTTCTCTCCTTGTGGAATCGGTTTCATAAAATATAGTTCTAGTCAACTATTCTTGATGAAATCGGTTTCATTATATTATATTATAATAATTTGATTTTGTCAAGGAAAAAATGTTTTTATGAATTTTTTTTTTGCTTTTTTCGATTTCATCCCTTTTAAAAACTATTTTAAAATGGGGAATTTTGTGGTATGATGGGTGGGAGAAAGGGTGAATCAAAGAGATAGGGAAAAGGTATTACCGACGCATTTTGCAGTGACAAGAGAATTCGTGGTCATATGATACTATCTTATGAGCAGTATCTTTTCTGTGTCCTTTGATTCTCCTCTACCCAACCTTAGAAAGTACACACCGTTTGATAGGCGCCTGCCGCTGGAATCCTTACCATCCCATAAGACCTTATATCTACCCGCTTGCTTCTCTTCATTGACCAGGGTTCTTATAAGTTGTCCTGAAATATTGTATATCTTGAGTGTGGTTAGTATAGAGCTCCTGCCAGTTAGGAAATAATCGATAGCTACTGATTTATTGAACGGGTTCGGGCTGCTTTGCAAGAGCAGGCATCGATTTATGCTATCTAAAATATCCTCTTCCTCAACGGCGAAAAGGGCGGCAGCAAAGATAATCGGACCACCCGCACCATAGATCTCCTGACCAATTTGTCCCGACTTTTCCCAACCCTGCCTTAAGTCCTCAAGTGGGACATACATAGATGGAACATTTACTGCACCGTATATGGTGGTCTCTGTCCAAACTGCCTCTTCAGGTAAAAAAGGTGCCAGAGAATATCGCATAACTGCTGGGGTGTAATCAATAAATCCGCCAATTAAATTATTGAAATACTCCGGAATGAGTCCTGAAGTGAGGTTTACATACTCATTTAAATATTCCCAGACCTCATACTGTTCCTTCATCGTGATAACCCCTGCCTCTTGCATGGGACTCATTCCAAAAAAAGTAAGATAATCTGAAGCGTATCCATAATCACACTCCCAGAGCCAGCAGGCTCTCATTATATTTGCGAGGGGCATATAGCTCATCCTCAAATAATCACTGTTGCCTGTGATTTGATATAATCTGGCACAGGCTACCGCACAGGCAGCTGTCATCTGTAACTCATACGCGAGGTTGAAACCTTTCCCAACAATATGCTGAATGGACGCCTCTGCTTCGTCAAGATAGAGTTGTTCTTCCTTAAGGTCGTAACATTCCAGCATAAGATAAGCATACCCTCCAGCTACATCTGGCTCTGAACCGGATAATGCATTGTTGGTGTTGTAATCAAAGAAGACCGGGAATTCATAATTAACATTGTGCGCAAAGTCAATAATCGTTGGAATAGATAGAAAGAGCAGCAAGTCAGCCATATCACTTCCCATTTTGTCCAGTTTTGCAAGACCAATGGCAAGTTCCATCGTATACCAGCTATCTCCTCTCGTTATACCCTCATTAGGATAGTCATTTACAATTGTTTGGTGTGTGGTATTATAAAAATAGGGCAGGATTTGCTCCAGACCATCATCTATAGAAGTTACATCACCATATATCTCCTCATATTTTTCAATTGCTACAAGCACATCCAATTGCGCAATCAATTCGGCAGAGTCAAAACGGGGGATATTGACATATGCCCTCAAAAAATCAACACCGTTAACCGCCACCCAGCATCTTGCATCAAGGAGATCGTTCAACTCATAAGATGCCACCTCTTGCCAATTGGTTTCTATAATATCGGGTTTATAAATATGTTCATAAATTTTTGACAATGAGAAAATGAATCTCTCTGCTATCTCTACCTCAGAGGTGGGCATACCGGGGATTATATAGATATATGTGTCTACAATATCAAAATTCGTTCCCGCTGGAATAATTGTTGGTGGACCAATAGGCCTTTTATAACCAATACTTCCTCCGGAGGCATCCACTACATATTCGGGTGCCCATCCTGCTTTAAGCGTGAAGTAATCATTGAGTGTAGAAAAATCCTCGAAGTAGAAGATTGAACTGTTGAGGGTGTCTTCGTAGAGGTAGCAGATGCCGGAGGCGAATCTTGCTTGTTTTGTATATCTGGTTATACCACCTGTTGTTAGACATCCGTTGACTCTGTCGTAAAACCAAAGGTCCCTCGGATTATCGATTATCACCGCAGACTGATTAGTTGATATATTTGCCTGCCAATTTATCAATCCGGGACTATCTCTATACACCGTGAAGAGAATAGTAAAATCAGCCCAATCTCTTGTACAAAGAATTGTTATCAAAATTTCATCCTCGGTCTCTGTCGCCGATATATCCTGCACATATTCAGGTTTCATAAGATCGAATAGAGCACCGTGAACAACCCTCGTTGCCAGTGCCTTCGAGGGTTCTAAAGTGGGATATATAAATATATATCCATCTGTTTCAGTCTTGTCGTATTCAATCGTGTAATCACCCATAGTTATGTGGAAATGGGTGCTATCCCAGGAGTCGAGAGTCACGGTTTCTTCTCCCGGAGGAGTGTGAATATTACAGATTACCTGAGGGTTTTCACCCTCCACTCCATCAGGGTCTTCATATGTGACCCTAACATCGTAATCTGTATCAGGGATGAGTCCAATAATAGTTCTTTGAAAGGAAGAATCCACCCTATACATATATCCGTCGTCGATCCAACAGGTGACAACCGAGGGCTTATGCTCAAGAATTGCAGTCCCGTTAAGATTTGCATCACCAGAATAGGGTGCTATGACTTTTATTATGTTGGGTCCCTCTGCCTCTGCAGTGATCGTGCCCGCTGTCATCTTAATATGAGGAAGGAGGATATTGGTTATATACTTTGGGTTTTCACCAACAACTCCATCGGGGTCGAAATATGTTACCCTTGCGTCGTATTCAAGGCCGGGAGAGAGATCTGTTATCGTCTGTTTATATAAAAAGGGTTGTTTTTCCATAGTAACCTCTGGTTCCCATTCACTCTCATCTGATAGTTTATAACTCAAGGTTGCATATCCGTCATTGTCTGTATCTCCGGTGTAAGTGGCTTCAACAGTTATTGAATTATATGTGTGGGTTTCTGAGACTGTCCCCGTAATAGTTTGAGGCTCAGACGAAAGTTTAATATAAAGTTTTGGACGGTAATTGACAACATTATATTCGCTCGATGCAAAATCCAGTATCCCACCAGCTAAAGAAACTACCGGCTCACGCAAGACAAACCCAAAATTGCTGTCGGGATAAACCATCCAGTGTTGGCACATATCAGTCAAAGTCCAGGAGTGCCATGTATTGGTCGAAGTGCTTGTGTAGAAGCTTTTAACCTCTTCAGGCGTCCCTTCTCTGTCATCGGGCACGCCGTTACAACCAGCTACTGCCCAGGGAACACTATCAAGGATGGCATAATTCCAGTTGCATTCCCCCAAGACTGCTGGTTGACCATCATAGCCGCCGGGGTCGTTACCACTTCCTTCTCCCCAAGCTCGATTGAGACGGTAAACACCCAGCTCCTTGGTATCTGTCTGGGGTGTTCTCCTCTGTGTGAAGTAGAGGTAAACCCAGGCAGAGTCGATCTCTGTCCCGGATGGAATGGATGAGAGATCGAACCTTACAAGGGCGTGCTTTGCATCCACCTCTCCGCCGTTCCCTGTGGCCTCGAACATATCCTCACCGCCCGTATTCCAGTCGGGTTTATCGATGAAGATATGTGCATCTGTACATCCATAGTATCCATCCACACCCTGCTGGAATGTAAAGATCTCCTGTGCAAGAGAGTTGCCTTCTATTGAAATGAAGCCAAGGCAGAGCAAGATAATAACAATTAAAAAGTTTCGGCGATTATAAAACATTTGACACCAAAAATACAGTAAAATAAAAATATCAAAATTCATTCATGGGTAGGTCATCCCGCTATCGGAGGGGTCTCATACAATCTTTCTCGAAGGGGAAAGACTTAAAATCTGTCCCCACAGAGGGGGTAAAAAAATGGAAGACTGGAACTTGTGCTTACAGAACGGAAACGCTGAGAGTGTTATAGTCGTTTCCGGGGATTCGATGATTAATCAGAACTCTATTCCCACAGAAATCCTGTGGGTACCACCGAGTCTGTCAAAATTTGCAAAGGCATAGTCTACTTTGAATAAAACCACTCCACCTATATTACCGCGTATACCCGAACCAAATGTAAGTCCCTCTTCGCTGTCCCGCTTCAATAATGAACTGTAGCCGCCCCTTAAGTACAATAAGTCATTAAAACCATACTCTATTCCCAAGTTCAGATACTCTGTGTTATCATTTGGATGAACGGCGTCTGTGGCAATAGTTAGACGATTGGTTCTGTTCTTCAGAACATCCATCGCTATCCCAGCCCTGAAGGCTAAAGGCAACGGCCATTTGTCTGTAACCAGATTGGCTTCAGTCAGTTCATTGTTGCCCATTATTGTTGGATCGATATCATGATACACCATAACATCTCTCCCGGATAACATCATATCCATGCCAAAATTTGATATGGTCATTCCAATCTTCATATCGTTGAAGTGGGTAATAAATAAAGTCCCGAAATCGACCGCAAAACTTGAGGCAGTCATATGCCAGACTTTCTCCTGAATGTATTTGGTATTGAAACCAATCGAGAACCTATCGGTCAGATTCCTTGCGTAAGACAGTCCAAGTGCCATACTGCCAACCGAAAACATCTCCCCGGTTCCTTCTGGTTCATCAACCGTTCTCACAACCATATCTGCAGTATTTAAAGAAGTTAGACTCATTCCGATGACGCCATAATCACCCATATAGAATATACCACCTACAAAATCAAAGTTTATGTCAGCCAGCCATTCTATATGGGTAACCGTCATTTCGTTCCTATTCAACCTCGATAGTCCTGCTGGATTCCAGTATATAGCAGTGGCGTCATCAGCTACAGCAGCAAAGGCTCCTCCCATACCCATTGCTCGTGAGCCAACCTCGATCTCTAAGAAAGGAGCAGCGGTTGTCCCTACCGCAGAGACATTGCGGACAAATTGACTGTAGGATTGACCGACTGTTACAAACACAAGTAGAAAAATAAAAGTAGTTCTCATTACACCTCCTCCTTTTATTTTATCACGGCGAACTTGCCAATTTTCTCGCCAATTCCAGGGGCGTCTATGTGATATATATAGAGTCCATAGGAAATATCCATACCGTCCTTGGATACCAAATTCCATGACTCTGCACCATCCTTCATTGTGCTCTCGTGTTCTATTTTCTTTACCAGATTGCCCCTCACAGTGTATATGCGAATAGTGCATTTTTGTGGCAGATGTATAAAATCTATCTTTCTTTCTCCTCTGCCAAATTGATAAACATTGGGGGACTCCCAGGAGGCTGCAACTACATAGGGATTCGGCACCACAGCTATCCTGTCCAGTTCTGCTTTGGCCTTCTCCTTGCTGCAAAACTCTGCTTTGACCACAAATTCGAATACATCACCATCCAGCGTATCTCCTTCGGCATCCAACCACTCACCTCTGAAAGGCTTTGTTGTTCGGAGACAGTAAATATCTCCCGGTTGAGGTGGAATGGGGTCCTCAAGGAAGGTGGTATCAACAACAATGCTGTCATCACCAATATAGGTTGTATCATAAATAGCAGGAGGGCCTGACAGGCGGAGTTCCCATGTTGTTCTATAATTAACCACTGAACTGGGATCTTCTACGAGAATAATGACTGCATCCCCCATTGTATACAGAGAGTCTCCATCCTTATCGTCAAAGAGGAATGGCCATTCCAGACTATCGCCCGTAACATTCCAGATTGAGAAGTTTGTTGGTATTGCCTTATACGACCCAAACAGGGCTATAGAGGTAGAGACGATAGTATCGGAGAAGATGAGTTTCATATCAGCGGGATAAAGTGTATTCAGGTTAAAAATTGGATTGGTCTCGCTGGAGAACATTGGGTTAAATCCGACTTCGATTTCGTGGTTGTTCTGCTTGACAAGCCAGCCAGATAGGGAATCGACAAAGACCGCTGTAGTATCATTGTGGAAATAAACCACCAGTCCATCAAAAAGAGGACTCTCGTCATCAACGCCACTCACATTCATACCGGTCACCAGTGTCTCTGGTGGTGAAGAAGGGTCATCAGGTAAGGTATCTCCTATAATTGTATAACCAGGAGCCTTGTCAAGATGCAAAAATGATGTATCGCTGAAAATAACCTTATAATATGCACCATCTTTTACAGACTCTGGAGCGATAAATCCTACTTCGATACTACCTGTTCCTGGACCCCTGTGTATAATTTCCCCTTCCACAACAGGGGGTGAATAACCAGCAGCAGGGGCATTTGGCGTTACAACAGCAGTATTTACATCCGTCATAGTTACACCCCTTTCATCAATAAATAATGTGGAAGTGCATTCAGTTGGGGCAATACCAATAGGATAACCATCTTCATCGAATAAAACATTCCCAAGGGAATCACGAGCAATAAATCCCCGATCGTAGGATACAATGGCATAATAATAGGTCTGACCATTATTTACACTCGAATCTACAAATGTGTGTCGCAGTCCTGTATCATCTCCAAGATTAAAACCTGCTCCATAGACATCAATTAAATGGGGACCTTTTAGTCCATTTTTTAAATCAAATTGTGCGAGGGGTTTTCGAAAAGTTGGATTACCATAAGCATCCGTTATTATTCTTGCTTCCAAAAAACTTGGTTCAGTTGAGCGGTAAATTCTATATCCCTCAAAATCATATTCCTGGAGATATCTATCATATGAATACTCTGCCCTATCGTCCCAGGAGAGTGTGACCTTTCCATCCCCAGGGATTGCAGTAAGACGAGGCTTGTCTGGTGGTCTTGAAAAATTGTAGTTTGCATTGTATATTGCTTGAACAGTCTTTGTATTTCTTCTTAAATCGTCCAAATCTTCTCCAAATAGTAGCGCAATGGAAAATCTTTGTGTTTCTCCTGGATGCAGCGGAAATGTTCCTGATGCGAACCACATCGCAAGATTTACACCTATAAGTTGTTGCTCTTCTGTAGGGGGTACCAATTGGGATAGGAGTTGCCAGACCGCTTCTTCTTCACTTGGTTTATGCCCCACCTCATGTACCATAAAGATCTTGAATCCGGTTAAGCCAATCTGGTCTGATTCATCTTTATCGGTCTGGTCAAAATTCGGCTCTCCTAGAGTAGGTATACCATCACCCTCACCTTCATCAGGGCCAAAATAGCCCTCATCTGTAGGTCCGATACCATCTGCTCCAAGGTCGTCGTTCAGTGGCTCACCGGGGTCCCATACTCCATTCTCATTTCTATCAGTGAATGCATGCCAATCACCGTCCTCATCACCAGACCAGTGCCAACGTACAAAAGGTACTCCACTTGCTCGAGCTTCTTCATCCAATGCTCCATCCTCCCTGTAGTAACCACAAGAACCATATACCCACCCTCCGGGCCCACTCTCCCTCGTTTCATCGGTCAACCCGTCATTATCGTTATCTATACCATCCCAGGGATTCCCTGGACTCTCTAAGAAGGCAAATCCTGCTACTCCAGCCTTACCACCCCACTGACTTTCGTTGTTGATAGCCCATGCATATGCAAGGTCTATATCTGTATCGTAGCTGCCGCAATCATCACTTCCACCTGGACTAGGCATGGACTGACCCACTCCCCAGTCTATATAAGACGCAAAGAGAACCTTCTCATAGTCATATGTGCCCTCATTGGTGATTGCAAAATGCCAGAAGATACAATCCTCTGCCAGGACATGCGACCATTGAAATCCCCTCACGGCAACCGCCAATCCAAGACCTCGCCGGGTGGTATCGGTAGGATCCGGATAAAAATTCCATCTGGTATCGTAGTCATCGTCCACCACATAGTAGGTCTCCAAGTCTGCGTTTTTTACACCCTTACCAAAATAGCCATTCCAATATCCTGCCCACTCTGGCTTGTCTGGCCATCGGACTGGCCAGGATTCGGGGTCATCACTCATTGCCGGGGAATCCTGATAATAGTTGCAATAGCCCGGAAGAGGCCACCAGCCCAAAGGATATCCGTCCTCATCCCTATCCACATCCTCCCGATAGTTCACCTCTAAAGGGTGTATAGTATCGCCGTCCTCATCCACGCACTCTGCTTGGACAACAGTTGCTACCCCATCCACATAGAGATGCCCACTTCCTTTGGGCCATTCTCCAGAATATGGAGTAGCATATTTTGCTATCTCTCCATGATTAAAAAATATTGTTCTTACAAGGTTGCCATCCATTATTCCACTTTTATCCCAAAACCTATCGCCTGTGTGAGGAGCAGGATCACGCGGTTGGGCATAGAGAGAGGTAGCCTGCATGAGGAGTGGAATTACCGAAATTAACAAGATTGTTTTTTTGTTCCTCATTTTATCTCCCGTGCTAAACTACTTTACTGGGAAAAATGTTAAAGATCTACAGAAAATCCCAGGATTACATGTCTCGGTGCGCAGTAAAAATCAGGTCTTATAAGATATTCTTCTAATGTGTTGATACCACGTACTACGCCGGGACTTGAAATTAGTGTATAACCAGCCCTGCCCGTGTCTGTATAGACATTCACCTCGTTCATTATATCAAACAGGTTATATACCTTAAGAAATAGGGAGAAATTCGATCCTATTAGTTTAAGATTGTAGTACGCTCTTAAATCAACATTATACTGAGGGGGTTTCCTTTCGCTATTTTCACGGGCGATGCGAATTCCTTCATGGGATGGTGTGTAGGGAAGTCCGGTCCCATATCTTCCTATAAGGCTAACTCCCCAAAACTGTGAATAGCCTATAGTTACAGCGCCGTTAAGGGTATGCATCTGATCCCAATCTAAAGGCACCAAGAATTTTTCAGGTTCACGGTTTGCCAGGACATCCCAGAATACGGCATTGGGGTCTGATGCATTTCCTTTGGCAATTTGATAGGTATAGTCAAGCGAGGCGTACAAGTATTGAGAATATCTACCCTCCAATGCAACAGTTATACCCCGCACATTACCATAGTCCCTGTTAATATATTGTGCATACTTACTTCCTATATAGGTTTCGTAAATCCTAATTCCCAAAAGATTCCTGATGTTCTTGAAGAAACCAGTCACATCAAGAGATATATTATCGCTCAATTGCTGCTGCAGGCCTATTTCATATATAACTGTTTTTTGGGGTTCCAGATCAGCATTCCCCATCCTGCTTGTAAGTCCAGCAGCATATACTTCGAATTCAGGATCAGTATATATATATTCAAATGGAGGAATCTGGAAAAAGTGACCATACGAACCATGTAAAACCCCCCTATCGGTTATGGGATATGCTATTCCAATTCGAGGACTTATCTGGATCCTTGGCTCTACATCTTCAAACCATGGTTCACCTGTTACTCTTATAGGATTTCCCGGGTCATATGGATTAAGTGTATCTGGGTGTAAAGCATCTTTAGGATTGGGGTCACGGGGGTCAGTGGGAATTTTCCAATAGGGGTCGAAATAATCAAATCTAACACCGATATTGGCAATCATATTTTTAACCTCAATTTTATCCTGAATATAGGCGGCGACTTCAAATGGGTAGTTCGTGTACTTATTATGATTGGTGTAATTGATGGGAGGGATATAGGGTTCGAATGGGTGAATCTCCCTTCCTACCTCATCCTTCTTGGGCACAATTTCAAACTCGTGAAGGAATAATTTATGTTTCCTCAGCTCTACACCCAGTTTTATCTGATGAGTATTGGTTACCTGGCTTGTGATATCAAACTTTCCTATATATGATGTGGTATTTCTGCAAAAATACCGCATCTGGGTACCTCCAGTGCGGAATGCATAGTTACTTGCGTCTTGTAATCGTTCTGGATCAACATATCTTTTATCAAGAGAATCCTTATAAATGTATTGTCTGTAATCGTGAAAAGAATTTGCAAATTTAAGCTCAAAGAAGGTTTTTGAATTTATGACATGATTCCAGTTGAATATATTTGAATAACCCCTATCGTATCGATTATAGTCACCGTCAGGGTTGTATTTAAAGGTATGGTCGTATGCGCGAAAATCTCGGCTTTTCCACATCAGGTTGTAACTGAATCTGTCCCCGGGAGAAAGTCGGTAGGTAAATTTCCCATAAAGAGAATTCTTTAGAGTGGGGGCCATAGGCACCATTGAACTATCACCAGTTGCTCCTATGTACCACTCATCTGGATTGTCTTTTGAGAAATCACAGGAGTCAGAGGCGTTAAAAATTCTCTTACCAAATAAGTATCCCTCGTTGTAATATCTCCTTGCTGTAGCATAAAAGGAAAGCTTCTTGCCAAAGATAGGGAAAGGACCACCAAGGGTGGTCTCAATATTGTAGGTGCTAAATGGATTTATGTGATCTATGTTCATATAGGTTTCAGTATGATTGCTGACATAATCCCCTGTATAAGTAGTGATGCGACCTGACAATTTATTGCCTCCCTCCCTTGTAACAATATTAACAACTCCCGACATCGCCTGTCCATATTCAGCATTAAAGGTCCCACTTATTACCTGTAATTCCTGGATGACACTGTTCTCAACATCTACTGCTGCCTCATGAGAGAAGGGATCGGTAATAGAGATGCCGTCAAGCATATACACCACTTCAGAACTCCTACCTCCACGAATGTGTCCCTCTACTACACCGGCCTGTAGATTAACCAAGTCTTGGAATCCCTCTACGGGCAATGCGTCTATCCTTTCGGCATCAACTACTGCACGGGTAGAAGTTAGGTCCATTTGAATGAGTTCTCTTTCAGCAACGACAGTGATACCTTCTGCTTCTATAACCGTCGGGTTGGGAGCGAAATCCATGGTGGTGGTAAAATCGACTGCAACCTTTATATTTGTTATCTTTACCTCCTGATACCCCATCATTTTCGCAGTCACGGCGTATGTTCCTGGAGGAACATTTAATATCACATAGAAGCCATCAAGGTCGGAGGCATCACCCAGGGTGGTTTCTTCTACGATGATATTGGCAAAGGGCAGTGCTTCACCGGTCTGGGCATCGGTGACCCTACCGGCTAATTTCCCCGATGTGCCGGCCCATAAACAGGTGATGCCAGACAGAAGGCATACAATTAAAGAGAAAAACCTGATAAACCTACTTTTACTCTTCACTTTTACCCCCTTGCTATTGCGGGGAGGGGTAACCCCTCCCCGCAATATTGTCCTCTACTATCTCAGGATTAGCATCTTCTGTGTGCTCTGGAAATCATCGGTGGTCAGACGATAGAAGTATATCCCATTCGCAACCCTGTTGCCATTCTCTGTTCTACCATCCCACCTTATGGTATAAAGACCAGCCATGTGTTTCTCGTCTACGAGAGTTATAACCTTTCTCCCAAGAATATCATATATCGCCAGATTAGCATACGTATCCTTCGGTAGTTGATACCTTATGTTGGTCTCATGGACAAATGGATTGGGATAGTTCTGTAACAGTCTGGAGGATGCAATTTCATGGCCGTCTTCTTCTTCAATACCAACAACAACTGTAACATCTCTAATTTCGAAGTCGTCGTAATATACTGTTCCGGTGGGGAATGATGTGAATCTTGCCCTCATGGATACTCCGGCGGCATCCGAAGGAGACATCGCTACAACCTCATACTTTCTCCAATCCTCTGTTGAGTCGACCTGATCCATATAGAAGAAATTATCACCCAACCAGTTCCACGCATTATCGATTGGTGTACCGTGGAAGCCGACAGTAAAACCAATTCTATCGTCGTCTCTAATCTGACACCAGTTGCCTGGTAGATAGTGAGGATCGGTGTTGACATCGACCTTCTTCACCCATACAGAAAACAGGTACAGTTGATTTGGCTCGCAGGGATAGGGTATGGTGTAAAAGACGATCTCATCAGGCAGCGTATCTAAATCCATCAGCTTTGCAGAATAGGTTCCACTGTGTGCCTCCTCATCCGTATATTCGGCAAGACCAACCTGTGATGT
>JGI24025J20009_10000180_pt1 | contig 48740 bp, 59 predicted proteins | sample Cruoilmetagenom3_FD_20009 | JGI IMG/M metagenome (IMG submission 20009)
GCTCGCATCATATAACTGTCCATAGATATCATAATCTCCATTCCTATTATCTTCCCATGTGATTAGAAATCTACCCGAAGGAGATACGGCAACCACTGGGTTCTCCTGAGATGCAGTCCCCACATCATCATTTACCCTGAAGTTTACACCTATTGTATCACCCAATGAATCGAATCTCTGCGCAAAGATATTTACATCTCCATCCCTGTAATCAAACCAACTTATTACAAAGTTGCCCGATGCATCCATATCAATGGATGGAAAATAACGATTGTTATAACTGGTATCGTTTACCGTTCTCTGTGGACCAGTTGAATCACCTGCCGGGGTAAACATCTGGTAACGTATATCCTGGCTGTATTGATAGGTGATGACAAAACTGCCATCACCTGCCACGGAAACATCCGGGCCATTCCCGTAATATATCCGGGAATTCACACCGATTGGAGCACCATTAGCTGTAAGTCTCTGGAAATATATTCCTGTGGGGATACGGTAGTCCTGCCAGGTCACAACAACATTGCCAGCTGCATTCATATCAATTGCTGGATATTGTTGATTTCTTGTTCCATCCACATCATTCACCCTCATCTCATTACCTGCAGGTGTCCCATTATTATTGTATCTCCTCTTATAGATTGATGTTGCATTCCTGTTATCCCGCCATGTTACAATAAAATTATTCTCGTTCATTGAAACATTAGGGTCATATTGACCCTCTGTTCCTGGACACTGGTCTATCCGGAAGTTACTCCACTGAGGATTACCTCCATTATCATAAATCTGCCCATAAATATTGAGACCATCCCTGTCATCTCCCCATGAAGCGACAAAGTTACCAGACTTATCCATCCCGCAGGATGGGTTGTATTGATTCCAGGAACCTCCGTCATCGTTTATCAGGAAATTCTCGCCAAGCCCGGTTGTATCCCCTGATGGATCGAATCTCTGACCATAGATATCAAAATCCCCGTTCCTATTATCCTCCCATACTACAACAAAATTACCTGCACTGTCCATCGCACAGGACGGGTTGTATTGATATAATGAAGCGTCATCATCGTTTATCAGGAAATTAGAACCAACCTTATTTCCGGATGCATCAAACAACTGCCCGTAGATATCATAATCACTCCCACTCCTGTAATCATCCCATACAACAACAAAATTACCTCTCATATCCATTGCTATGCTTGGGTCATTTTGATTATTACTTGTTTCGTCGTCATTTACAATAATCCTTTGACCTATAGAATCCCCATCAAGATTGAACCTCTTTAAGAATATCTCATAACCGGAACCGGATACAGAATATTCCCAGACAACAAAGAACCCTGAATCACTCACCGCCACATCGGGATCCAGGACACTTCCACTTTGCAGATTGAAAGAGGAGCCGGATTGAGTCCCATTGGATAATAGCCACTGAGCATAACCATATTGCCAGATAACTAAAAGACTGTCGTGGTAGGATGAAACTGCAGGTCTATCCTCAGTCACATTTCCAGGTCTAGTGCCCACCTTGAAGTTCGTTCCAGCAGGGGTACCAGTATTATCATAAGGTTGCCCATAGATGTTAGGTGCTCCATTTCTTCCATCACGCCATACAACCATTGCTTCGCCGTTTTCGAGTATTTCAATATCGGGATGATAGTTATCTCCTCCGGTTGTGTCATCATTTACCCTAAAATCATCCTTAATGACCTGAGATGAAAGAGTAGAAGAGATGCAAAAGATAAAAAATAATAAAAATACCTTAAATAACTTAACCATGAAACCTCCTTTTAGGGTTAGTAAAATTATTATATACAAATTTTCCTACCTGTCAAGGATTTTTAGCAAGGGTTTTAATATCTAAGTGTGAAAGCCAAAACAGATGGTTTACACTTGGGGTAGCAGGGATTAATCTTGAAGAGTAAATTTAGATTTTGTAATGTTTTTTAGTCCTAGATGTATAATCGAGGAAGCCTTTTCCCCATGCGGGAAATCACCTCATAAGGGATTGAATCAATAGTTCTTGCAATATCCCAGGCTGATATTGATTCGTCCAGGACGATAACTTCATCACCGATCTTTACCTCTGGAATATCCGTAACATCTATCATTGTTGTATCCATTGTTACATCTCCGATAACTGGCGCTCTCATCCCTCGAACCATCATCCAACCTTTATTTGATAACTTTCTATCGTAGCCATCTGCGTATCCAATTGGAACGGTAGCTATTGTGGTCGGCTTCTTTGCTATAAAACTCCTTGAATAACTTACAGAATGACCAGGAGGGATAGTTTTTATAAATGATATTTTACTCTTTACCTTCATTACGGGATGAAATCCCATAGGATTTGGATCGTAGGTAGGTGAAATTCCGTATATTATAAGACCCAATCGGACCATATCAAATATAGAATTTTCTTCTGCGAGGAAAGCTGCAGAATTTGCCATACTTTTTATCGGTATAGACATACCCTGTGATTCAGCTGCCTTGATCAGTGTCTCAAATTTACTGATTTGCTCCTTAGTAAATTGGTCATCTACACCAGCAACAGGAAAGTGTGACATAACCCCTTGAATTTTTACCCATTCCATTTTCTTTATGAGTCTCAAAAAATATATAAATTCATCAGGAGGGACACCATATCTACCCATACCTGTATCCAACATTACAAAGAGATCAACGATCTTCTTTTGTCTTTTTCCTTCTCTATTTAACCCTTCCAGGAAGTTCCGGGAACAAACTGTAGGAATTAAATTGTAACGAACTATCTCTTCAAGTCTTTCTTCTAACTCCTGGGAAAGGATAATAATGGGTGTTTGTATACCTGCATTCTTTAACTCAATCCCTTCTTCTACAATGCCCACTCCAAGAAAATCTACACCCATAGCAGAAGCCCTGATTGAAACGGCAACTGCACCATGCCCATAGGCGTCTGCTTTTACAACAACAAGGAGCTTTTTATCTCCCAGTTTTTCCCTCGTAGTTTCAATATTCTTTTCTAGATTTTTAAGGTTTATTTCAACATGAGAAGGTCTCATGGTTGAATTATAACAAAGCTCCTCTCTTTTTCAACCCCTAAGAAAAAAAATTCACTTTGAGAGAGAAATTCATGATTAGTTATTGAGATATACTCAATTCTTTGAAAAATTTGATAATTTCATCAGCCTTTCTTTTAACCTCAGGGGATAATTTTTCACCTAAATTAAGGGTTTCAGGTTCAATAGCAAGAATCTTGATCTCTTCAACCGAACCTTCACTGGAGATATAATCAGAAAATAGGTGAAGAGAAGAGGAATGGGTTAAGCCAAACCTCTTGCTTATTTCATTTATATCAAAAATTCGAATCTCGCCCTTTTTATTGCTGGATACGACCGCATCTATTATAAGGACTTTTTTAAAACCCCTATTTGCTAAAAAGCCGAGCCAGTGTTCCGGGGTAGGGCCTGCCACAATGACATTGAGCCCTTTTATTTCTTTAAGGCTCTCTGTTACATAAATACCAACCCGATCATCTGATTTTAGTTCAGAACCCACACCGATTATAACTGTATTTTTATCAATAAAATTTTCTAATTCAATTCTCCAGTCCATAAGTTAGTCCAAACTATTTACCTACGATATCTCCAAAGAGAATGAAAGACTTGAAGCAAATCAAGGAGTCAGATTTAATTGTCAGAATTTAAAAGAGATGATATGCCAGAGTCAACCCTGCTGTAATTACAGAAAGGATGCTCATCAGCTTGATAAGGATATTCAAGGATGGTCCTGATGTATCCTTCATTGGATCCCCTAAGGTATCTCCAATAACACTGGCTGCGTGTGATGGGGAACCCTTGCCGCCGTAAGCCCCTTTTTCAATATATTTCTTGGCGTTATCTAATGCACCTCCTGTATTTGCCATAAAAATTGCGAGGGTAAAGCCAGTAACGAGGGCCCCCACAAGTAGCCCTATAACACCAGGAACACCAAAAATCAAACCAATCAAGAGGGGTGCAATTATTGCAATTAGAGATGGAACTATCATTTGTTTCTGTGCCGCTTTCGTTACGATCGCAACAGAGCGCCCATAATCAGGCTTTTCCTTACCTTCGAGAATATTCTTATTCTTAAATTGTTCTCTTACATCATCTATCACAGATTGGGATGTTTGACCAACTGCCCTCATTGTTATTCCGCAGAATATAAATGTAATTACACTCCCAATTAACAGGCTTGCCAGAAGTTTTGGGTTTAGAATGTTTAGATTGTAATACTCAGCTAACTGGAGAAAACTCGCTTTCTCTACCGGAATATTCACTCCACCCAAAGAAATAAATTTTTCCCCAAGTCGGGCTAAAGACATTTTGATTTGAGTGAGATAAGCAGTAATCAGAGCAAGAGCTGTAAAAGCTGCTGAGCCTATTGCAAAACCTTTACCTGTCGCTGCTGTTGTATTCCCCAGAGCATCCAACTGGTCTGTTCTATTTCTGACCCTCTCTCCGAGTTTACTCATCTCAGCAATACCTCCTGCATTATCTGCAATAGGTCCATAGGCATCAGATGCAAGAGTTATACCAAGAGTGCTGAGCATTCCAACAGCTGCAATGCCTACACCATACAAACCCAATGCAAAGTTTTCAAAACCGCCTGCGAAGAAAAACGCAAGGATTATAGCAATGCTTACAGTAACAACTGGAATAAGGGTTGAATTCATACCCAAAGCCAGTCCATCTATTATTAAAGGAGCAGCTCCAGATTTTGACTCTTTTGCCAGATTACGAACAGGTGCGAATGCAAAAGAAGTGTAGAACTCAGTGGATTTACCGATTACCGTGCCGGCTAAAAGCCCCACTAAAACGGCACCGATTACCCCAAGATTTTCAGGTGTGATAAAGTAAACCACAAGAATAGAAAGTACTCCCGTGCCAATTGTTGTGAATGTAATTCCCCTCGAGAGCGAGTGAATAAGCTCAGATTGCGTTGCCTCCTTGCCTGCTCGAACCAGAAAAATACCTATCAAAGAAAGAGCTATGCCGGAAGTTGCAATGAGTAAAGGTTCAAGGGCTCCACGAAAACCAAGGCCAGAAGCAATTCCAAGAACCATTGTTGCGATGATAGCATCGGAATATGACTCATAGAGGTCTGCTCCCATTCCAGCAACATCTCCAACATTATCCCCTACATTATCAGCTATTGTTGCAGGATTTCTTGGATCGTCCTCAGGAATACCTGCCTCTACCTTCCCCACAAGGTCTGCTCCAACATCCGCAGCCTTTGTATAGATTCCACCACCAACTCGGGCAAATAAGGCGACGAAACTGGCACCTATACCAAACCCAAGGAGTATGCTCGTTACAACATCAAGAGGTAGTGAAAGCCCGAAGCGAAAGAATGCAAACAATATAGAGATACCCAGTAAAGATAGACCAACAACAGAAAGCCCCATCACAGAACCACTTCTAAACGCAAGACGAAGGGCATCTCCCAGGGAATTTATCGCCGCATTGGTCACTCGAACCGAAGCTCTCGTGGCGGTTCTCATTCCAAGAAAACCCGAGAGTCCGGAAAGGAATCCACCTATTAAAAAAACTAAAGGAACCCACCTTGACAGAACATTAAGGCCAAAAGCGAGAAAAGCGAGGAATAAAGCCATTATTACAAGGAATATTGCAACGACTCTATCCTGAACTTTGAGAAAACTCGTCGCTCCCTCTCGGATAGCATTTGCTATCTGAATCATCTTCCCGCTTCCTTCATCTTCTCTTATCATTTGTCTGTAGAAAATCCAGGCAAAAATAAGAGACAAGATTGATACACCCGGCACAATCCAGAAAACATTCGACATACTACTTTCCTCCTTTTTGCATTTAAAAATGATAGAAAATTTCTTTAATATAAATAATAACGATTCTATCTATGTCAAGGGCAACATTTTTTAGTTTTTTAATCTCTTTTGATAAGTGTATTTATCGGTTTTTAACCAGAAAGCTTCCAATAAGAACTCTTGACTTTGGAAGTTTTTGAACTACTTTTACGAAAAGAAAGGAGATAAATTATCAAGATTTGTGATTCGCACTGCCATCTCCAGGATGAGCGGTTTAACTACGATCTTGAGAAAACAGTAAAGTTTGCAAAAGAAGTAGGCGTTCATGATATAATTGTTCCAGGTTGGGATATTAACTCAAGCGAGAAGGCTATTAAGATTGCTAAGAGGTATGAAGATGTTTACGCTGCGATTGGTATCCATCCCCATGATGCGAAAGAATATAATAACATTACAGAAAAAGATATCCTTGAGTTTATTGAAGATGAAAAGGTAGTAGCAATTGGTGAGATTGGTCTTGACTTTTACAGAGATCTTTCACCAAGAGATGTGCAAAAAGAAGTTTTCAAAAGACAACTAAAAATTTCAGAGGATAAAAATCTCCCTGTGATTATACATACAAGGGATTCAATAGATGATACGATTGAGATTGTACAGAATTTTAATACAAGGGGTGTATTCCATGCTTTTAACTATGGTTTGGAGAATGCTAAAAAAATAATTGATTTAGGATTTTATATAGGAATTGGTGGAGTTGTTACCTATAGAAATAGCAGGATCTATAAAACAGTTAAGGATATTCCCATTGAAAGGATTCTTCTTGAGACAGATGCACCCTACCTTACTCCGTATCCTCACAGAGGGAAAAGAAACGAACCCGCATACACCGTTTACATTCTTAAAAAAATTGCTGAAGCTAAATCAATTCCTATTGAGGAGGTCGCAAAAACAACTTATAAGAATACAAAAGATTTGTTCGGAATAAAAACTCATTTGAAGTGATAAATCATCCTCTTTTACTTATTTCCTTTCAAAAGAGGCTCCCAGATTGCATACCTTCTGACAGTAAAGTTTGTGAGTGGATCGTAATTTCTGATTCTTTCATTGAAATTATAACTCCAACCCATATATTTTGAACCTCCTCCTCCAGTTGTCGTAATCAGATAATGGGCTGACCTATGTCCAAAACCAAGAGCCCTTCTTCTTGGATAGGGAGAATCGGCAACTCCAGGATCTGCCTGAACCCATCCATAACCTGGTAAATATACCTCTATCCAACGATGGAATACTCCATCAATTGAGGCACGATCTCCCCTCTGGACCACTGAACCAACGAACCTTGCAGGAATTCTTGCTGCCCTCAAGAGAGCAATCGTGGCATATGCGTATTCAGAGCATGAACCTTTTCCTCGGCGAAGAATCTCCGGAACTATATCCCATCCACCAACCAGTTCATAATCAATTTTATTCCCTACATAATTTAAAATCTTTCTCGCAATCCAGTATGGATTCTTTTCATTACCCACAGCTTCTTTCATTGACTTCTGGATAAGAGGATCTTTTATCCTGAATCTATCGGTGTCTTTTAAATATCTCTCTTTTACCTTCCCTGGTATATTACTAAGAGACTTTACTTTTTCTGGCAGGATAAAATAATTGATGGAGGAAATTTCTGTTTCTATTATCCCTTTTAATATTAGATGCTCTTCTGGTTTAATATCCTTAAGGTGATAGTGTGCTACCTTCTGGTCGAATTGATCAGTAAGAAAAGCATCCTGTTTTGGCGTGAATTCAACTTCTCCTGATAATTTCTGATTCTCTCCATCAGAGGGAATTGCGATAAAGACGTCCACATCTCCTAATCTTCCGGGACCCGAGTTAAGTATTTCCCAACAAAGGGTTATCCTGGACCTCTCTGGATTTGAGGTTATAGTATAATCTTGAACAGGCAATTGAAAGATGAATATACTATCTTTTTCAAAATCTGAGACATAAACGGTGTTATCTTTAGCAAAAATTCCAGAAGGGTATGGCCCTGGTGATGGCAAGATATTGACAACCTCTCCCCTATTCGGATCTATCATATAAACCTCATCATGATATCTACTCGTTGTCCAGAGATAACCATCTGAATAGGCAAAACCGTTTATGCTACCTTCAGGACCTTCTAAATTTTTAATGATAGTTCCATCATCTTTGGAGAGGCAATAAATTTTGCCACTTTTACCACTTACCCAGATATCTTTTCCATCTGTAGCAAGCCCGGTAATAGAGGGAATTGATGTATATATCTTCCTGTAAATATTCCCCACTGAATCAATAAAACATATCTCATCCTCGTTAGAAACGATCATTGTATCTTTAAATGCTGCAACAGAGTAAGGATAGAAGCCAGGGGTGGGTATGCTCTTCTCCTTTATCTTACTCTCATAATCGTAGACAAAGATGCTATCTTTCACAATATCAACCTGCCATATTTTCCCATTCTGAATGGTAATATCTCCAGAATAAGGGCTTATTGGAATGCTTTTTATCGGCTTCCACTCACACCTTAGGGGAATCGGCAGAGAGAGTAAGGTTAGTAAGATAATAAATGCTCTCTTTTTCATAAAAACCTCCTTTTGATTTTTAGATGAAAAAGTAACAATTCTCAATTGATATATAAAATTTCATTTATCTTTTAACAATAAAGCATAAAAATTAGGTTGTCAAGTGATGTTTTTTATAGTTATGGGAAAGAGTTTTTAAACCGAAAAATTATTGAAATATTGTAAAATCCTACTGGAAATTTTCCTTCATCCAGGCTGCGCGTCTGCAATCGGGGCAAAGGACTTTGTAGGTATCCTCCCTTAAAAATTCCTGTGGCTCTTTTAAATTTTTAAACTCTTCATCAGGAGGCGAAATTCCCATCTCTTTGTATCTTAAAAGCATAAGAGTCGGGTTAGCGAAAGCCTTTTCCCCGATTCTATCAGCAATCCATTCAAGATGTTTCTTTGTGGTTATTACCTTTCCGCACTTCTCACAGAGGATAAGCTCGTCCTCGACTTCATTTATTATCTCACTTCTATCCAGAGTATTTTTGGAATACTTATTGGTGTATATAATGCCCTTTCCTGTTGTGCAATGTGAAACACACTGACCGCAGAGAATACAAATATCGTATCGGAGGCGGATTTTTCTGTTCATCTTCCCATCTTTTTCATATTCTTCAACCTCAATGGCATTAGCAGGGCAAACTTCGGCACAGGCTCCACACCTTATGCACTTATCCTCATCAAACTCAGGGAAGCCACGATATTCAGGAATGATATTTGGTGGTTCAAAAGGGAATTTTGTTGTAAAGGGGCCTTTCAGAATAGCCCTCATCGCTTCACCTAATTCCCTTATCTTGGGTTTTCTAATTCTCATCCATTCTTCTTTTCTCTTCTAATTTATCCATCAAACTTCCCTTCCACAACTTAAATCCGCTTATATGGGAGCCCCTTGATAAAGCATGAGCTGCCGTAGGGGAAGTGAGAAGGATAAAGAACAAACATAGCAGAGCTTTGATACCTCCGGATGTGAACCCAAACTCAAGAAAAACACCTATGAGGATCATACATGTCCCAAGGGTAACTGACTTGGTTGCCGCCTGTAATCTGTTGTATATATCAGGAAGTCTTATAAGACCAAGACAGCCAAGAAGGTCAAAAGTTACTCCAACAATTATAAAGCCAATAGCCACATTACTACTCATCGAAGCTCCTCCCCTCCAGGAACTTGGCAAGAGCAAGAGTTCCTACAAAGGAAAGAATTGCCCAGGAAATAGCGATATAGAGATAAAAACCCTTCCCGGTATATGCAGCATAGAGGGCACAAATCCCGACAACAAGGATTCCAAGAATGTCAATAGCAACCATTCTGTCGGGAGGTGTTGGTCCCACCGCTATCCTGTAGAGACACATGAAGGCGCCTATAAAAAGCACGATAAAGAAGAAAGTTATCATTCGAATATCCTCCTGAGCATCCACTCGAATCTATCTATTATAATTTGCTTTTGTCTTTTTGGATCTTCACTTGTAATATTTATCCAGTGAATATAGTAGTCATCACCATCAACTTCAACGGTAAGGGTTCCAGGCGTGAGTGTAATCGAATTTGCTAAAATTGTTCTTGCAAGTTCGTTCTTAAGACCCGTCTTTACCTTTACAATACCAGGATTTATCGGCAGATTTGGATTCAATACACGATAGGCAACATCAAAATTGGCAAGTATTATGTAAAATATGAGGTATGGAATGTAGATAATCGCCAGAAGAAGCCGTAGGGGGTTAAGAAGCTTCATCAGCTCATCAGGGAAAAGATCCTTTGTTAGGATCATTGCAAGTAGAGCCACTCCGAGCCCCACAATAACTTCCTGATAGTTTAGAGACCATGTGAGAAGTAACCAGATTATGAAATATACAATGAATTGAGTAATTTTCTTCTTCATAGTTCTTCCTATATATTCCCAAAGATTGATAAAATGTATCCCCCACGATCCATCAATATCTGCTGTGCAGGAATTATTATATTACTTATAATGGTATAGTTGAAGACTCCAACAAAAAGACAGATAACAGCAAATAGAACGAGGGGCACAACCATTGGCATTGGAGCCTCTCGAGCACCTTTTACCTTTTCCACTATATTCCCAAAGATTGCATTTTTCTGAAACTTGAGATAATAACTTAGAGTCAAGAAGGCAGTCAAAACAAGAAGTGAAGCAACCCATATTTTCCCAGCCTGGAAGGCAGCAAGGATTATAATCAATTTACTCCAGAATCCATTAAAAGGAGGAACACCAGAAATAGAAAGGGAGCCGACAACAGAAGAGGCTGATGTAACAGGCATCTTTTCTCTGAGGCCCCCAAGTTCGGAAAGGTTTCTAGTTCCAGTTTCACCCTCAATGGCACCAGAAGAGAGAAAGAGAAGTGACTTGAAGCCGGCGTGATTCAAAAGATGAAATAAAGCTCCAATAATACCCAAAGGTGTCCCAAGACCAATCCCTACCATCACAAATCCCATTTGGCTGATCGATGAGAATGCAAAGAGCCTCTTCATATCATCCTGTCCAAAACCCATAAGGGCACCGACAATCATTGAGAGGCATCCTATAGCCAGAAAGGTATTAGAAATAATCGGGGTTATTCCAATGACGTGATAGAAAACTCTAATCATTGAGTAGATTCCAAGGACTTTAATCAAAACCCCCGAAAGCATAGCAGAAATAGGAGCTGGTGCAGATGGATGGGCATCTGGAAGCCAGGCATGGAATGGAACAAGACCTGCCTTGAGTCCAAAGCCTACTATAAATAAACCACTTGCCATAAGAACTGCCTTATTCCCTGGATGACTGATAAGAAACCTTGCAATATCAGCCATATTGAGGGACCCGGTTACAGAATAGACCATTCCTACTCCAAATAAAATAAGCATTGAAGCAAAAACACCGAGGATCAAATACTTAAAGGAAGCCTCAAGTTCCTCCCCCCCTACACCATAACCAACCAATGCATATGAAGCTAAAGAGGCAATTTCAAGGAAAACATATAAGTTGAATAGGTCACCGGTAAGGACTACCCCGTTCATCCCTGCAAGCATCAACATAAATAAAGAAAAGAATCGGAGATAATCCTCATACCTTAGTATGTATGAATAGGAATAAACAATTGTAAGGAATGCAACCCCATTTACAATGAGGAGCATAAGTTGTGATAAAGAATCCTTAATAAGAACTATTCCATAGGGCGGTTTCCATCCACTCATCTCGTGAATAATAGTTCCCTTATCCCAGAAGAGAACAAGCAGGACAAGAAGTGAGAGAGTTGTCAAAATTGACCAGATCCTTGGGAAGATCTTTTTATCCCATTTACCAACAAGGAGTATCAAAATGGCACTGAATATTGGAATAGCTACAAAAAGAGGTAAAAGAGTCTCCATCACTAACCCCTTAGCCTGTTTATCTCGTGCATATCGAAAGTACCATATCTTTCATATATTCTAATAGCCATAGCTACCATAAGAGCAAGGGTTCCAAGTCCAATAACAATAGATGTAAGAACAAGAGCCTGAGGAAGAGGATCAACCGCTGTTTTGATAAAGGTGGAAAGGTCCATATCCTTCATAAGAATTGGAGCAACACCCGACTTCTTGAAACCAATAAGTATAAGAAATAGATTTACTGAATATTCCATAATTGAAACACCAAGAATCTTCTTCACAATATGTCTTTTTGCTACAAGAGCATATAGTCCAATTATAAAAAGCACAAAATTAAGAAAGTAAAGAGTCATTGTTCATCCTTCCTTTCATTCTTATCGGTCACGACTCTCCCGAGAATCGCAAGGGCGAGGAAGATAGCATAGAGGCTCATTCCAACCTTAAGGGTTATCGCTATATTATTTAAAATAATCGTGCCTGCAGAAAATATGTGAAAGGGTTTTCCCTTGCCGAGAAAATTATATAGAAATTCTCCTCCAACACAGAGACCAATTATACCAATAAACCAGAATGTAAGAGCACCTAAATCATCTACAACTGAGGCTGTAATTCCTGAAACCTTCCGTTCTACAATATTTCTACCATAGGCAAGGGTTACAAGGATGTAGGCAAGGGCAATCATTACACCTCCAGGGAATCCTCCCCCAGGAGTTATATGACCAAAGAGAACGATGTAACCCCCAAACACAATCATAAAACCTATCATTATATTTGTTATCATCTTAACTATAAAGGTCATTCCACTCTTTCTATTCTCTTTCATTTAATGCTCCCTATCTATTCTGAGGAAATCTTTATGTTGTTCTCTCTTCCATCTTCTAAGGATTGCAAAGGCACCGCTTATTGAAGTAAAGAGAACCATTGCCTCTCCAAGAGTATCATAAGCCCTGAAATCCAGGATCACTGAAGTCACAAAGTTAGTTGCACCAACTTCTTTTAAACCCTGGTTGAGATAAAACTGTGAGACCCTCATACTTGGATATCCAAATGGACGAAGTGAATGAAAGGAAAACCATGCGAATGCAAGTATTATACCTATAAAGATAAGGGTCGCTCTATTTGAAAGCACATGCTCTCCCCTCTTTTCAATTGCCATATTATCTACATTTATGGTAGACCGTATCAGAAGGATGAGTGAGAGGATTTCTACAATCACCTGGGTTATTGCTATGTCAGGAGCTCCAAGAAAAAGGAACATAATCGAAAGAGCAAAACCAACAGCTCCTACAGATATTACTGCGGAAAGCATATTCCTGATTTCAACTGTTACTAAAGAACCAATTATCATAAAGCCGAGGAGTATGTGCAACAATACTAAAGTATTCACATCAATCTCCTATCTGCCCATAAGGATAAACATTATTATCATAAAACCTACTATACACCATGAAAGATATGTCGATAGGATTCCATCATGCAAATTTTTGAGTTTCTTAATAATCATTTCCCAACCAATGAATTTTACTATGTTGTAACCGTCATAAGCACCGCTTTCTTTATCCTTTAAGTATTGACCGATAATCGGGAGTTCAAGGATTGTGAGATAGAGCCCTGTTCCAGGGAATCTCCTTTCCTCCAATTCAAATCTCTCACCACCTGTGTATATCGGCTGTTCTCTGTATCTAAAACCCTTACTAACAAGGTATATGATAGCACCAAGTATTAGACCGATGATTATTGCTGTAGTTGCAAGGGATGGATTCCATAAAGCTCTAATAAAACTCAAATCTCCAAGGAGAGATAAGGGTCGAAGATTCTGGAGGATGGAAAACTCCATTGGTTGGAAGAATTTGCTTACAGGGAATGTAGCGAATATCCCGAAATATAAACACAGAAGAGCAAGAATAGTGATCGGTATACTCATCAAATATGAAGGTTTTCTGGAATGTTCACAGACAGGAGACTTACCTCCAAAATAGACTGAATAAATGACTTTCAGGAAGGAAGCAAGGGTAAGAGCACTCCCAAAGATAGCAAGAATAAGAAATACTGGTTGATGGGCTAAAAGAGTCCCCTGATATACCATCCACTTTGAAGTAAATCCGTTGAGAGGAGGAATACCGGAGATTGCAAGGGCAAGGATGAAATTAGCAATCATCACAAGCGGCATCTTACTATATAGCCCTCCAAGTTCCTCAAGCTCAGTTGTTCCAGTTTCCTTCTCAATTGCTCCAGCGCATAAGAAAAGCCCACTTTTGTATATTGCGTGATTTAACATATGAAAGAGCCCTCCGATAACCCCTACTGGATTTCCTGTTCCTATACCAAGAACCATATAACCAACCTGGCTAACAGCATGATAGGAAAGTAGTTTCCTCAGGTTATGCTGAATAAGAGCCATAAGAACTGCTATTATAATAGTTAGTGCTCCTATGAGCATCACAACAAAACTTAAAATAAATTGAACTTTAAATAATTTAAGCATTGTTAAGGCGAGAAGATATATTCCCATCAGTTTATCAAGGGAAGCGGGAATAAATGCCATCACAGTTATAGGAGCGTTCTCGGAGATTGCAGGAATCCATGTGTGAAGAGGTACCGCTCCTGCCTTTGCAATGGAGGCTGCGATAAATGTGAAGAATACAATCTTCGGGATTACACCTAATGTGGTATCAATAGAAATCAAATCCATGTTAAGAGTTCCAGCGTGAGTCCAGATATAACCAACGCCGAAAAGGAATGCAGCATCGGCAAGCCCAAGTATTATGTAGGTCTTTCTTGCTGATTCAGCAGTTAGTTTTCCTCTCCCAAGATTTATAAAGAGGAAAAATACAGCTGTTACCATTTCCCAGAAGACAAGCAGGAAGAATAGATTTGCAGAGAGGAAGACACCTGACACTCCGGCAAGGGTCCAGAGATAGTAGGTCAGGAACTGATTATCCCCCGAGTTTACCCAATCACGGGACCGAATAAGGTATATAGAAATGAGGAAGCCAAATAGGTAGGTAAAGAGGATCATAAAACTGCTTATATGATTTGCCTCCAGGATAAAATCAGCCTGAAATGTGAATATATTAACCGTGAAAAAGTAACCCGTAAGCGTTGGCAGAAGGAATAAACGAAACCCATAGTAAAGGAGATATCCTGTAACCCCAACCGTTATAAGTTGCTTAAACCTTTTTAACCCTGGAACTATCAGGATAAAAAGGCCAGCAAGAAAAGGCATAACAATGGGATATAATAATATCTTCTCCATCAGATTTCCTTTTTGTATAAGATTGGGGTCTTACCCAATTTCTTTATGATTCTTTCTGTCTTCTCTGTGCTCATCTTTACAAGATCGTCTTCGAGTAAGGTTTTTTCATTTCCATTCTTATCAACAACCCCAACCCTTTCGGTGCAGCAGTAGCATGGATCGATTGAAGCGGTTATGAGGGCAACATCGGCTATCGTTTCACCCTTACAAGAAACCTCAAAAGTTGGAAGATTGTTAAATGTTGGGGCGCGAACCTTATGTCGGTAAGGCATATTCGAACCGTCACTCCTTACATAATGGAAAACCTCTCCTCGTGGCGCCTCATATCTACCGCAACCCTCCCCAGGGGGAACTTCTTTAATATCTGCGTCAATAGGTCCATCGGGTAAATTCGAAAGAGCCTGCTTTATAAGAGATATAGATTCAAGACACTCAAGGAGACGAACAANCGTCTTACTGAAGACATCCCCATCTTTCTGAGTAATAACTTTCCAATCAAGGTCTTTATAACCGTCAAGGGGTTCATCGTTTCTCACATCCCATGGAACGCCAGAGCCCCTGCTCGTTGGACCAAGGGCAGAATACCTCACTGCATCTTCATAGGAAAGAACGCCGATACCCTTCAATCTCCTGTGAATTACAGGATCGTCAAATATTGCATCAATTATCATTTTTATAGGTTTCTCCAATTCTCCAATTCTCTTTAACCCATATTCAATCTGCTCATCATTGAAATCTCTTCGAATCCCTCCTGGCTTAAACATTGCGTAGTGATTTCTATTACCGGTTAGTTTTTCACATATCTCTAAGATCGTCTCCCTGTATTTCCATACCCACATCCAAAGAGTATTGTAACCTATGAAATGGCCTGCAAGACCAGCCCAGAGAAGGTGAGAATGTATCCTTTCCAGTTCCCCCACAACAACCCTTATGAATTGTGCCCTCTCTGGAACTTTACACCCAACAAGATCTTCAACTGCAAGACAATAAGCGAAAGGATGAGAAGTAGAACAAATTCCGCATATTCGCTCAACGAGATATGGAACTTGATCCCAGGTCTTAGTCTCTGATAACTTTTCTATACCCCTGTGATTATAACCTATCTCTACATCAATATCTACCACTCTTTCCCCTTCTACATAGAGTTTGAAGTGCTCGGGCTCTTCAAGAAGAGGATGATATGGACCAAGAGGGACTATTGTCTTCTTCATAATCCTGACCTCTTGTAATCATAATCCTCATCTGAAATGTCAGAGTTTTTAAAATCCTTCCTGAGGGGATACTTTCCCTTTGGGAAGGAATCTGCAAGGAGGAGTCTTCTTTGATCTGGATGCCCTTTAAACTCCACGCCAAGCATTTCATGAATTTCCCTTTCTATCCATCTAAATGCCGGAATATTTTTACCAACCGAATTAATTGAGAGTTCAGGATAAGGGATTAGGATCTTCACATTAATCAACATTTTACACTCCTCTTTAGCAAGATGGTAAATTATCTCTATCCCCTCCCTTGTATCCAAACCAGTCGCTGTTACGAACTTGCATTTATAATCAAAGAAGAGATACTGAATTACTTCTAATACATCTTCTGGAGCAATCTTCATATAAATTCTATTATCTCGAACTTTTTCAATATCTATTATTTTATCCCCAAGATTTTCCTTCAAAGCATCCATAACCTGGGCCATCACAGAGCCTCCAGACCCATAATAATACCTTCGATCATTGCCTCTGGTTTTGGTGGACAGCCAGGGATATAGACGATATTAGGATTTGGGTCTACCTCTTTCAAAACCTTATCGAGGGGTCCAACAATAGAATAACTCTCCCTGAATATTCCTGAAGAGCAAGCACAGGAGCCAAAAGCAACAACAAGACAGGGTTTGGGTACCTGCCGGTAGACCTCAAGAAGCCTTGGTTTCGAATGAGCATTGATAGCCCCACAAACAAGAAGAGCATCAGCATGCCTTGGACTTCCAACTAATTTAATACCAAAGCGTTCAATATCATAGCGAGGGGTTAAAAGTTCTAAAACCTCAATATCACAGCCATTGCAGGCAGCAGTCGATAAGTGAAATATCCATATAGATTTTTTGAAAGATTTCTTTAATATATCCATTTATACCCCAAAATAAGCAAGGATCCCGGCCAGGATTGCACCCCCTGTCATCCATCCCCAGAAATACTTCATTGCCTGGTCAATTCTAAGCCTTGGATTGGTATTCTTCAAAAGTATGAGGAGAACCATTATCAATAAATACTTCAAAATTGCCCAGAGAATTCCAATACCTCCAGAAACACCACCCCAGAAAAGAATGATTATAAAGAATGGCAGACCAAAGAGCATTATTGCCTGACTTAACTCATAAGCAGCCAGAACCGCCCCTGAGAATTCCATAAGGATCCCCGAACCTAACTCTGTTTCTGCTTCAGCAAGATCAAAGGGAACCCTTCCGAGTTTTGCCTGGATGCAGAAGATTGATATTATGAATCCTATAACACCGTACCAGTGTAGAATAATTGGTCCATTTATTCTTTGAAATTGGGTTATAGACTGGATAGAGAATCCTTGAACCTTTGTTGCAACCATAACAATAAGAATCACCATTGGCAAATCATAAGAGAGTAGAAGTTTTATCTCTCTTGATACCCCTACAGAACTCAATGGATTGCCAGAGGTTGAACCTGTATAAACAAGGGCAATTGCAGGTATTGTAAAGAGATAATAAACCACGATGATATCTCCTATAAAACTAGCGCTTAAGTTAATCGATGAAACCCCAAGGATAGTAACTCCAAGAGTTACAGAAGCAAGACCAAAGAGAGGAGCTAACATAAATCCGGAACGACTCGCTTCTTTTGGAATTATTACCTCTTTATAGAGGAGTTTACCTATGTCGGCAAACCCCTGAAACCATGGAGGGCCATATCTCCATTGGATCCTTGCAGAAACTTTTCTATCAATCCAGACAGATAGGAGTCCAATGACTGAAGCAAATACAAAACCAGGATATAAGAGATAATAAAACAATAATTTCATCTATCTCCTCCAGGGTTTTGCTTTAATCCTTGAATCCACTCGTCCCATTTCTTTTTCATCTTCATAAGTTATAGGAACAAATGAGAGGGCTCCTGATGGGCAGGTCTGGACACACCTTGGCTCTTCCCCTTCTTCCAGCCTATCATAGCACAGATCACATTTTGATATGATATGTCTTACCCTTTCTGCTTTTAAAACGCCAAAGGGGCAAGCATAGGTACAGGAAAGACAACCTATGCACCTGAAGCTGTTATGATATATAAGGCCATCTTCCCTTTTCTCTAAAGCATCAACAGGGCAAACTTCAACACAAGCGGACTCCTCACAGTGTTTGCAATGCAAGGGCAGATCCACTGTTATGTCAAAATTCGCCCGGGAAAGGCTGAATTTCTCTCTATGGCTTTCATAACAAGCAACATCGCAAGCATGGCAGGATATACATCTATCAACATCCAGAACAATTCTCATCACTTGAGTTTTTTTCATTATTCTAACCTCGCTCTCAGAGCTCCTGGAGAGATAAACCCATCTCTATCCTGTTCAAAACCGAATAATTTCCTACTCTCAGGATAATGCGTTGGAACTGCAAGAACACTCTTGGGGATATCGAATGGTAATTCATTAATATTTCCAATCTTAAACTCGGAAGAGGAATAAGGTGTTACAACTCTAACCTTTTTGCCTAAGCCCAGGTCTTTAAGCTGAGTCGGATTGATGAACAAATATGGACCTCCTCTTTTTTTATTCCAGTTCATTCTCCTTGTAATTTCACCATCACCATGGTGGAATGGTAAGCCAAAGCCTAAAATAATAAAAGGAAATTTTTTATCAGCGAGAGAAGAAGGAACCATGGGCTCTTTTACCTCTTTCCATTCGAGAGGCTTAATGGGTAAAACTTTGGCCTTTACTTCTTTTCCCGATATCTCATATAAAAGCTTACTGATTAGATTGCCATCACTTATTGCATCACCCACTGGAGGAACTGCTTCACCAAGGGTTTCAATCTCTTCCTCAAGGGATATAACCGAACCTTCCTTTTCGAAAGAAAAAGTGGAGGGAAATAGATAACCAGGGAAATCCTCAGAGGAAAAAAATGCGGTTGACAGGATAAAATCCAGATTGGAGGAAATATCTTCAAATCCTGGAATAAGTTCGAAAGGATTGGCTCCAAGCGTCAAAAGGCCTTTCAAATCTCCATTCTTAAGCCTATTTATAATGGTTGAATTATTGAATTTTCCAATAATTCTGCCAATCCCAAGGGTATTTTGTCCTACTGGTAAAACCGCAAAGTGATTGCCCGTCTTTCGAGCAATTTTCTCAAGTAAAAATACAATTGTATAAGGTGAAGAGAAGTGCCCATAGATATTTGAAAAAAGAATCCATCCATTTTTGCATTTCAAAAGAGAGCCTGCTATTTCTTCCAGAGCTTTTGCGGGTAAGCCGAGAGCGGTTTTCTCTAATTCAAAATTTTCTCTATTATCAAGATAACGAAGAAAGTTCCAGAGAAAATAAGCTATTGACCCAGGCGGTGTGATATAACTCTCTGCAAATGGACTAATTCTTCCTCTAATAATATCGAGAGCAAGAAGTCGATTGCCTCTTTTTTTATTCCTAGCATCAAGTATTGATTTCGCAAGAGTTGGAGAGTGTGAAAAAACATCTCCTACGCTAAATATGAGATCCGCTTCTTTGAGGTCTTCAAATGAAAAATCATTCTTTACTGAAAGTAGGGCCTCATCCTCAAATGGAAATAATCCGATAAGTTCGGTATTCAACTCTTCCGATAAATCTTTTACAAGATAACCTTCTTCAAGGGTATGGTTTCCGCCTATAAGAATTGCAACTTTATTCCTTTCCTTTGAAATATTTTTTAACTTAGAAGAGCACTTTTTAATTGCCCTATCAAGCGAAATTTGTTTGCCTTTCACTTTCACATTCCGATTACGGTAAGGAGAGTTTAAAAGTTCAAGGGTAAAATTACCTCTTGCGCAGAGACCCCTGTCATTCTTCTTATCGTAATAAAGACCAAAGAGGTTACTCTTTCTAAAGACTGCATTATTTGAGGGTTTCCTCTTCAGGATGAGCTTATCATGTACTGGACAGAATGGGCATGTAGTTCTGTATTCTTCAATCGAAGACATTGGGATAATCCTTTATATCAGCATAGCATAGGTCTGGTCCATCCTTGCACAGATAATATGGGCCGATATTACACCTTCCACATTTTCCAACCCCGCAACTCATTCTCCTATTCATTGATAGATAAATTTGCTCGGGTTTGAAGCCAACTTCCATCAACTTGATAGTTACAAACTTCAACATAATCTGGGGTCCACATGAAACCGTATAAGAATTCCTGACATCTACATCCAATCTATCTTTTTCAAGGAGACAGGTTACAACACCTACAGTTCCCTCCCAATCAGGGCAAAGTACATCAATGGTGAGATTTAGAGATGTCTTTGGCATAGCTGCCCACTTATCATATTCATCCTTAAAGCATTGGTCTTTGGTAGTCTTTGTCCCATAGCAGATTGAAATCTTTTTTAAATCATCTACACGATCAAATAGTGCATAAATGAGGGAACGAAGAGGAGCAAGGCCCACGCCACCGCCAATAATGAGAATTTCCTTCCCGATAAATTTATCTATTGGGTACCCCTTTCCAAATGGACCCCGAAGCCCAAGTCTATCGCCAACCTTGACTTCATTATGAAGGACATCCGTGACCCTTCCGGTCTTAAGAATTGTTATCTCCATTTCCTGAACCTCACCAGGACGGGAAGAAGGAGTAAATGGTGCTTCACCAATGCCTGGGACAGTAAGTTGCATGAACTGACCTGCCTTAAAGGTGACGGGTTTTGCCAATTTAAAATGAAAGGTCTTAATTGTCGGGGTTTCTTTCTTTATATCGGTTACTTCTGCCTCGAATGGATAGTATATGTTATCCATTAACCTTTTCTCTTTCTATCTTTATCCCTGAAAGGACTTCTCTCATATCTATATCTCCAAGGCAGTTATCTATACATCTACCGCAGCCAGTGCATTTATACTCATTGTAACGCTCGTGGAATCTAAAGAACTTATGATAATATCTATTCTTAAACTGTTCCATCAATGGAAATCGAGGATTCAGACCACCCGCCATCTGAGAAAATCCCTTGAACTGACAGGAATCCCAGACTCTAAACCTTTTCGATTTCTTTCCTTCTCCCTGTGATCTATCAAACAGTGTAAAGCAGTAACAAACGGGACAAACATTTGTGCAGGCACCACAGGAAACGCAAGTTCTTCCAAGATTCCAACCCTCCTCTGATTTATAGCCTTCGCTAACTAAAATATCTGGATTAGAAAAGGCTTCTACAAAATCAGCATTCTGTGCTGTTAACTCTTCCATCACATTTTTTCTATTTTTATCTCTTTCTTGAATTTGTTCTTCATTACTTTCTACGGGAGAGAGATTTTTTAATATATTCTCTCCTATTTCACTGCCGGATTCGATTAAATACCCATCCTTTATCTCTGATAGATTCAGGTCAAAATTGGAAGTTACGTATGGAGTCCTTCCCAGGAGATTACAGAAACAACTTTTACCTGCTCGAGTGCAATCAGAGGTTATAAGTATAAGGGTTTGTCTCCTTCTCTTGTAGAATGGATCAATAAATTCAGGATCTTCAATGAAAACCTTGTCAAGCAAGGAAAAGGCACATAAGTCACATGCCTTAAGACCAAGAAGAACTGTTTTTTGTTTAATATTCTTAATATCTATCCACTCATCATCAGGATACTCTGCAACCTTTGATGGAAGGGGAAGAAGGAAGGTTTTGAAGCTGTCATAAGATCTGAATCCGGGGATGCGATAATCCTGGATTGCATCTTCCTCCAACTCCTCAATCTTTATTTTGGTTCTGCTTTCCCTTGCGGATGTAATTTCCCTTTCCCGAGACCAAAATACCTTACCCAAACCTTTGAGAACCTTAATTAATTCCTTTAATTTTTCATCTGGTAAAAAATAAACTTTCATTCATATCCTTTATTTTGTGATTAAAATCACTATATATTGAGAAAATTCTTTTTGTCAACCCCTATTTTTAATTTTCTGAAACAAAATGAACAAATTCAACCGTCTTTAGAAGTGATTTCTACGAAATCCTCTTCAGGTTCTCCTGGAGGTGGGTGAGTTTTTGCTGAATTCTTTCTTTCTTCTTCTCTGTTTGACTAATTACTTCCCGAGGAGCCTTCTTGAGAAAATTTTCATTTGAAAACTGGCGCTCTAATCTCTGAAGAATTCTCTCGAGTTCATTAGTCTCTTTAGATAATCTTTCTTTCTCCTTCTTAAGGTCTATTATACCCTCCAGGGGAATATATACATCCGTTCCCTCAAGGTGAAAAAAGGCAGAATGGGGAACCATTTTCCCCTGCTTTACTTCTTTTACCCCGGTAAGTTGGGATATCCAGTCGAATTGATCTCTAATCAATTTAAAGGACCTATCCTTACCATGGATGATAACCTCGATATTTAAATCTGGTTGAAGGTTAAATTCGCTTCTTATATTTCGGATATTAGAGACGAAACTCTTAAGGATTTCCATCTCTTCTTCCAATTCCCTTTCTCTATAAGATTCATCATAGAGGGGCCAGTTAGATTTTATAATTTCCTCTCTGGTTCCAGGTAATATTTCATTTATCTCCTCTGTTATAAAAGGAATAAAGGGATGCAGGAGTTTTAGATAATTCTGGAAAGCCCAAAGAGCAACAGAGATAGCATCTCTCCTTTCACTCTCATTTTCTGAATAGATCCTGGGTTTCACCATCTCAAGAAACCAATCACAAAATTCACCCCAGAAATGGGAAACGAGTAACCTCGCTGCTTCGTTGACTTTAAAGGAATTAATGAGGTCTTCTGTTTCCTTTATAACACTCATTACTCGGGATATAATCCATCTATCAACCTTTCTGAGATTAATCCCTTCAATAATTCCCCTATCATTATCCCGAGAGTTCATCATCAGAAAACGGGTTGCATTCCAGACCTTATTGAGGAAATTTCTACCCTGTTTAATACTTTCCTCTGTATAGATAACATCCTTTCCCTCGGGGGTAATCCTTAAGATCCCGATCCGCAGGGCGTCAGCGCCATAGATTCGAATCAGTTCGAGAGGGTCAGGAGAATTCCCGAGAGACTTTGAAAGAGGTCTCCTTCTTGAATCACGAATCATTCCATGAAAATAAACCTCTTTGAAAGGAACTTCTCCCATAAATTCAAGAGATGACATAATCATCCTTGCGACCCAGAGGAAAATTATATCCCAACCAGTCACTAATATTGTAGAGGGAAAGAATACCTCAAGTTCTTTTGTCTCCTCTGGCCAACCAAAGGATGCAAATGGCCATAGCCAGGATGAGAACCAGGTATCAAGAACATCTTCATCCTGGTGGATATCCCGACTTCCACATTCTGGACACTCCTTTGGGAACTCACGGGCTACAATAATCTTCCCGCATTCTCTGCAGTAATAGGCAGGAATCCTGTGACCCCACCATAATTGTCTTGAGATAACCCAGGGTCGTATATTATCAAGCCAGTGAAAATATATCCTCTTCCAACGAGGAAGATAAAATCCAATTTTACCTTTCTCGACAACTTCCCTTGCCTTCTCTACCATCTCATCCATCCGGAGGAACCATTGTTTGGAGATGTAGGGCTCTATTACTGTCCCACAACGATAACAATGACCAACTGAATGAGGATGGTCTTCAATCCTATTAAGGTATCCCAGATCCTTCAGATCAGATAGGATTTTCTCCCTTGCTTTATATCGGTCTAGCCCTGCATACTTGCCACCATTTTCATTGATATTTCCCTTTTTATCCAGTATTTTTATTGCCTTGAGGTTATGCACCCTACCTATTGCAAAATCGTCTGGGTCATGGGCAGGTGTTATCTTTACTACCCCTGTTCCAAACTCAGGGTCTACTCTTTCATCATCAATTACTGGTATTCTCCTTCCTATTAGAGGAAGTTTTGCAATTTTTCCAATAAATTGCTTATATCTTTTATCTCCAGGATGAACACATAGTGCAGTATCACCAAGCATTGTTTCGGGTCGACTTGTCGCCACCTCGAGTTTTCCTCCATCTTCCAATGGATAAAAAATATAATAGAGTTTTCCTTCAATTTCTTTATTCTCAACCTCTTCATTAGAGATGACTGTTTCACACCTCGGGCAATAGTTCACTATATACTCATCCGTGTAGATATACCCCTTTTCATATAACCTTACGAAGGCTTCACGAACTGCTCGAGAGAATTCTTCATCCATTGTAAACTTTTCCCTACTCCAATCACAACCAAGGCCTAATTTCTTCATCTGGTACACGATCCTCTCGTGATACTCATCATTCCACTTCCAGACTTTCTGAACAAATTTCTCTCTACCGAGATCAAACCTGGTTAATCCATTAGTTGCCAGTTTTTGCTCTACCTTATTCTGCGTTGCTATCCCAGCATGATCCGTTCCAGGAAGCCAGAGAACTTCAAAACCCTGCATTTTATGTGTTCTGATGAGAACATCCTGGATGGCTGTATTTAGAACATGACCAAGAGTCAGAATTCCAGTTACATTTGGTGGAGGGAGGAGAATCACATAGATGGATTTATTACTCATGAGATCTGCAACAAAGGCCTTTTTTTCTTCCCACCTCCTGATCCACTTCTCCTCCACTATTTCTGGGTCGTAAGTTTTTGGAAATTTCATTACTACCTTATCTCTTCAGGAATAACTTCATAAACCGCTCTTTCGGCTCCTATCTTGTAATCATAAAACGCTTCTCTTCTCTTCAATTTCAGAGATTTCCCGGGAATGTCTAAACCTAAGTTATTCTCATCCACATGAGTTAGGTAATCTATCCTTTTCAAAGATAGATTATAATCATTTATTCTATAATTGCCAGTAAGACCTTTCATCCAAAGAACAACTTCTTTCCTGATGTCTTCTTCTAATGAAGCATAGGAATGGCTTTCGATCTTTTTTGATTCTTTGGAGGACTCGAATCGATCCATTGAGAGTAAAAAATTGCACATAGCTCCGGGTCCAATCAAGATGACGGATCGCTCAGGATGATGGACCATGGAATAAGTGTTGGCTCTTCTGACCAAATTACCAGTCAAATCAGGATGTCCAATAACATTGGGCCCCAAGAACAAATCTTTTTCAGGTTCACCCGAGGCTATACCTATTCCAATTTGAAATATTTTTTTGTACTCTGGAGGTAATTTCTCATAGGTTATTCCTCTAAAATCTACTCCCTTTTCATCGAACTCCTTAAACCAATCCTTGTATCGCTTTAGGTTCTTTCTGACAAACTTCTGGGAATATTCAATCATTTTCATTCCACATTCCACCGCTCGGCTCGTTACATCTTCACAGGAAATAAGTTTAAGTCTTTTTTCATCAAAGCCCCTCTTACCTTCATAGATAGAGGCCCTATAATCAGCGAACAATTCACCGCTATTCTCAGAGAAAAAGACAATTCCGCCATCTCCTGTATCCTTCAAAAGGAATCCATTGGTGTCTCTCACAGCTTTGAGTAACTCTCTCTGGAATTCATTTCTGATTCTATCTTCCATTTCCCCATCCTGCAATTTCTCCCCCATTATAGTTGAACCCCTGATATCATATACCATTACTGAGACAGTTTTAATATAGTCTCTTACAATCTCCCCAGAGGCGTTTAATTCTCTGTTGATCTTAGGGATGAAGAAGACAGAACGAGGTTTTTCCTTTCTCGCAAGGAAACCAATCCAGCGTGCCTCTTCGATAGATTCTTTTCGGACTTCTACCTGTGGAAAGACTTTAATCATCTCTTCAAGGATAAGTTGAACAAGAGTTGGTAAAAATATCTCGTTATAATTTTTGATGAACCATTCTATTATGGCTTTGTAGTCGACTCTTCGGCCCAGAAAACTTCCCCGGATAAATGCACTGGGTATTGATTTTATATTTTCGGTAATAAGGGTTAGGGTTTCATCCCAATTTTCCTTTATCTTTTTGCCCAAATTGGGACTGTAAAACCTGAGAATCCCTGGTATTTGAGTTTTTTCCTCTTCCTTAATTACTCGATTCCTGGATAATTCTCTTCTGAAAGCCCGGGTTTTGGCTTCTTCTCCAGCCACTCTACTATCCATTTCTCTTAGGGCTTTATGAAGGTCTTCAATTGAAAATTTATCAGCTGATTTTAACACATTTCTCATTTGCGCAACTAACTGTTTCTTCATAGATTCCTGCGTGGTTCTGATCTTTTCACGGATCTCTCCTGATTTATCTTTTTCAGTTTTTGTACGAACTTTCGGAATAAAATAGTCCGCCATGAGAGTTAGTATATCTGAGAAAAAATTCGGGTTTGGAATAAAATCTTTGAAATCTGATATCTTTATATCAGATAGACCCAGAGGAACGGGATGAGCCTTTTTCAAATAATTGATCAACTTTGTCCTTTTTGGCTTTCTTTTGCGTTGTCCGTCTCGAGCGACCTGGATCATAAGGTTAAATTTTTTATGAATAGGAATAAACTCTTTTGGATCAACTTGATCTTTTAGCCATCTTTTGAGTCCAATTTCAATCAGTATAGGTGGTATCTCAGCCTCTTTAGCTTTAGAATATATAAGATTAAGTGTTTTATTGAATTCATCTAATTGTGAAGTAAGATATTCTTTTTCACCCTCTTCTAATAGAGATTTCAGAGATTTTAATTTTCTCTTTAATTCGGAATGAATATAGGGTGAAAATAATAAATACATGCAAACTTCCGAGGAACCAAATGGAACAATATCAAATCGTGAGAATTTTGAAAGGAGACTTCCTTTTAACAGATTATAATAGGTAGATTTTCCAAATTTACTTTTTATTTTTTTAGCATATTTTGATTTTTCTTCTATTACCCTCTCAATCCCTGATATAATCTCCTGATTCACGGTAGAAAAACTTTAAACAAGTTGCACTATACTCATCTCAGATCCGTCGCCTCGCCTCTCGAGGGGATCCTTTATGATACGAACGTAACCGCCATTTCTGTCTTTATACTGTGGTACTACAGTTTCAAAGAGTTTATAATATGCCTCTTTTGAGCCCAATTCGCTTTTAAATTTCCTCTTTATATTTAGATCAGCTTTTATAGCCTTTGAGAGCATTTTATCGGCGAACTTTTTTAATGCCTTTGCCTTGCTCTCGGTTGTCTTGATGGATTCATTCATTATCAAAGCAGTAAAAAGATTATATAGTGTTGCTTTCCGATGTGCCGTTGTCCTGCCAAGTTTCTTATTTTTCTTTCTGTGTTTCATTCTTATCCCTTAGATAATCAGAAATATCCATATCCAGGCAAAGGTCATAATCTTTCAATTTATTTTTAACTTCCCTGAGAGATATCTCCCCAAAATTCAGAAAACTAAGCAATTCTTCCTCTTTCTTTGTGACAATATCTTTCAATTTATTTAGATTCTGCTTTTTCAAAACATTCATAACTCTATTACCCATGTCGAGTTCTTCAACCGATATCTCAAGAGCTTTGCTAATTTTCTCCTTCTTATCTTCTAAAGATTCTTTCTCTTCTTCCACAAAGATATCTTCATCGACAAATAATTCAAGATGGTCCCTTAAGACTTTTGCAGAAAGGTTCAATGCTTCATCCGGATAAATCGATCCATCAGTCCAGATCTGCATTGTCAATTTTTCGAAATCGGTCCTCTGACCAACTCTCACGTTATTCACCTCATAGATAACCCTTTTTACAGGGGAAAAATTGGTATCTAAATAGATCGTTCCCTCTGGCATCTCAAGATCTGAAAATGATTCCCTTGGTATGAAACCTTTACCAACATCAACTCTCATTCTCGCCTTTAATTCAGCACCTGTCTCTAAAGTTGCAATAAGCTGATCAGGGTTTGCCACCTCCAGATTTGGAGTAAGTTTTATATCAGAGGCTTTTACCTTACCAGGACCTTTCTTTTCAAGAATAACATATTGAGGAAGTTCCTTCGCAGTATATCTTAATCTTATTTTTTTGAGGTTAAGTATAATCTGGGCCGTATCTTCCTTTACATTCTCAATAGTTGAAAACTCATGCATTATTCCCTGTATATTAACAGCTGTAATTGCTGCCCCTTGAATGGAAGAGATTAACATCCTTCGCAAGGCATGCCCTATAGTAATTCCATAACCTCTTTCTAAAGGGGATATAGAAAACCTTCCGTATTTTTTGTCCTTTTTTTCTATATTTACCTTTTTTGGCATAATCAAGGGTTTAATTCTCACTTAAACCTCCCTATTACTTAGAATACAGCTCAACTATCAGGTTCTCTTTAATAGGATATTCAATATCTTCCCTACTTGGCTCACCTGACACCTTTCCCTCCATTTTTTCCCTGTCGATTATTAGCCAGTCCTTAACTTGAATCTCATGAGCAAGAGATTCTGAAAATAATGGGATTTTCTTGCTATTTTCACAAACTGATATCACATTACCCTCGGATACCTCGTAGGAAGGTATATCAACCTTTCTCCCATTTACTTTAATATGTCCATGGTTTATAACCTGTCTCGCCTGGGATCTTGACATCGCAAGACCCAAGCGATATACGACATTGTCCAGTCTTCTTTCCAACAGCTTAAGCAACTCTTCTCCTGTAACCCCCTCCATTTTTGCTGCTATATCAAAGAGATTCCTGAATTGTCTCTCACGAAGTCCATATATCTCCTTTACCCTTTCTTTTTCTTTAAGTTGAAGCCCGTAAGGGGTCGATCGAGACCTCCAGTGCTTTGGGTGTTCTCCAGGAGGATTAATGAACTTCTCTCCTTCAAGAGGGCATTTCTCAGAATAGCAACTATCCCCCTTTAAATATAATTTCATTCCTAATCTTTTGCACCTTCTACATTTTGCATCCGTGTATCTTCCCATTTATACCCGCCTTCTCTTTGGTGATCTGCATCCATTATGAGGTAGTGGAGTTACATCGCGTATTGCTGTAACATTCAAGCCTGCAGATTGTACTGTTCGGATTGCAGATTCTCTGCCTCTTCCTGGACCATTCACCCAGACCTCGGTATCTTTCATACCAGCTTCCAGGGCTTTTTGAACAGCAGCTTCAGTTGCCTTCGTAGCTGCATATGGAGTACCCTTCCTTGTGCCCTTATAACCAATACTTCCAGCAGAAGCCCATACAATTGTATTACCCTGCTTGTCGGTTATAGTTACTAAAGTATTATTAAATGTAGAATGAATATGCACTATTCCAGATTCTGGGGCTCTTATCTTTCTTTTATGTGAAGACTTCTTTCGCTTTTTTGGCATCAATCCTCCTACTTCTTGGTCTCTTTCTTCTTAAGGGCTATAGCTCCTTTCTTAGGACCTTTCCTTGTTCTTGCATTTGTCCTCGTTCGCTGTCCTCGAACTGGTAGGCCTTTCTTATGTCGAATTCCTCGATAGCACCTGATATCCTTTAGTCGTTTAACATCTTGTCTTATTTCGGACTTCAATTCACCTTCTATTTTGTAATTATTCTCAATTATACGCCTTAACTTATCTATTTCTTCATTGGTCAATTCTTTTACTCTTTTCCCCTTTTCTATATCTGCTTTTTTCAGTGCGCTCTCGGCTCTGGATTTTCCTATTCCAAAAATTGCGGTTAGTCCTACAAAAGCAGGCTTATTCCCGGGAAGGTCAATTCCAGCTATTCTTGGCATATATCCTCCTATCCTTGGCGCTGTTTATGTTTTGGATTTTTACAGACAACATAAACTTTTCCTTTGCGTTTTATTATCCTACAATTCTTACATATTTTTTTAACAGATGATCTAACCTTCATTTCTATCTCCTATGATTCCCTATAAATTATCCTTCCTTTGGTAAGGTCATAGGGAGAAAGTTCCACAAGGACTCGATCCCCTACATCTATCTTTATATAATTCATCTTTATCTTTCCAGACAGATAAGCGAGAACTATTGGGTTTCCTTTTATATCAAGTTTAACTCTAAATTTTGAATCCGGTAATTTCTCCACAATCTTCCCCTTTACCTTTATGCCTTCTTTTTTAGCCAAGATTTAACCCTTTTTTTATTTGGTTAAAAACCTCTTTAGTAGTTCCTTCTCCATTTATCACCAGAAGGATTCCACGACTCTCATAATATTCCTTTAGCGGGGAAAATTCTTTTTCAAATATGAATATTCTCTTCAGAACCGTTTCTATCTTATCATCTTTCCTTTGTATCAATTTTCCCCTACACTTATCGCAGATACCTTCCCTCTTCGGGGGATTCATGGCAAGATTATAGATGGTACCGCATTCAGAACAAACTCTTCTGCTGGATAACCTTTGAGCGAGAATTTCTCGATCAGCTGATAGATAAATAGCATAATCGATTTTTTCATTATTATTAGCTAACAGGTTGTCCAACATCTCTGCTTGAGCTTTATTTCTAGGATAACCGTCAAGCACCCATCCATTATTATTGGCTTTACTTGTAAAAAGGGTTTCTTTGAGTGTTTCAAAAACTATATCATCGGGAACCAATTCTCCCGTATTAACGAACTTTGCAAGTTCCTTACTTAATGAGGATGAATCTTTCAGGATTTTTCTAAAAATATCACCTGTGGAATAGTGGGGGATTTTTAACTCTTTTGCAACAAATTCAGCCTGCGTTCCTTTCCCCACTCCTGGAGGCCCAAGAAAAACTAACCTCATCATCTTCTTCCTCTGATTCTTCCCTTCTTCATAAAACCATCATAATGTCTCATCAACAATTGTGATTCGAGTTGTCGCACTGTATCAAGCGCAACCCCTACCACAATAAGAATAGATGTTCCACCAAAATAGAAAGGTAGGTTAAACTTATTCCTTACAATGATTGGAAGGACTGCAATAAAAGCAAAGAAAGTTGCCCCTGGTAAAGTTATCCTTGCTATCACTTTATCAACATAATTAGCCGTGAGTCTTCCCGGTCTTATCCCTGGAATAAATCCTCCGTATTTTCTCAGATTACCTGCAAGTTCCTGGGGATTTATCACTATTGCCGTGTAAACATAGGCGAATACGATTATTAGAATAACAAATAGTGCATTATAAAGAAACCCCCCGGGGTTGAAAACATTGACAATCCAGTCTGCCCACATTTGCCCTTTAAAGAAATTTGCAAAAGTCGGAACAAGCATAAGGGCTGATTGAGCAAAGATTATAGGTATTACGCCTGCAGTATTAACATTCAAAGGAAGATGGGTAGATTGGCCTCCATAGATCTTTCTTCCCTTTACTCTTCTGGCATACTGAACCGGAATTCTTCTCTGCGCCTGAGTAACCAGGACAACTGCGGCTACTACCAACCCGAGAAAAACAGCAAAACCGAAGCCAAAGATCCAAGAAAGAGCCCCTGAACGGAGCATTCTCCAGAATTGTAGCAGCTGCTGAGGTAATCTTGCAAGGATACCCAACATAATAAGAAGAGAAATCCCATTACCTATTCCGATCTCCGTTATAAGTTCGCCAAGCCACATAAGAAAGATGGTTCCAGCGGTCATAGTTACTACGATAGAAATCTTAATAAAAAAGCTGGAACTGGGTAGAATTGGTGTTCCAGCAACGCTAAGATTCTGCAGGAATATAGCAAATGAAGTAGCCTGAATTATAGAAATCCCTACGGTTAGATATCTTGTATGTTGGGTCAATTTTCTCCTACCTTCTTCACCTTCTTTCATCAATCGCTGGTAATAGGGTAATGTTGTACCCAATATCTGGAGGATAATAGAAGCACTGATGTAGGGCATTATACCAAGAGCAAATACTGTGGCTCTACTAAGATTTCCTCCAACAAATAGGTCAAATAGACCGAGAACCGAGCCTCTCATTTGATTGAAGTAGGCAGAAAGGACAGCGACGTTAACCCCGGGAACTGGAATATGGCTGCCAAAACGAAAAACAGCCAACATTCCAACTGTAAAAAGAATCCTCTTCCTGATATCTGCAATTCTCCAGAGATTCTTAAAGCTATCAAACATTCTCTATTGCCTTTCCACCGGCTCCTTCAATCTTCTCTCTTGCAACTTTAGAGAATTTGTGAGCATGAACTGTGAGTTTGAAATCTATTTCTCCATCCCCAAGGATTTTCACTGGGCCCTTACCTTTAACAAGACCCTCTTCCCTGAGTTTTTCGATTGTGACTTCTGCTCCTTTTTTAAACCGGTTCAACTCCCTAATGTTAACAACTGAATACCCCTGGGATTTCTTTCTGTTAAATCCTTTTTTTGGGATCCTTTTAATAAAAGGTGTTTGACCACCCTCAAATCCAGGAGAAACTCCTCCACCGCTTCTTGAATTCTCACCCTTAACTCCGCGACCCGAGTATGTTCCTAACCCAGACCCAGGACCTCGGCCAACTCTCTTTTTTCTCTTTCTGCTTCCCTTTGGGGTGGTTAGATTATTTAATTCAACCACCTGGAATTTCCTCTACTTTAACAATCTCAGAAACCTTTCTTAACATGCCCCTTATTGCAGGATTATCAGGCTGAATTACGGTATCATTAAGATGTTTTAATCCAAGCGCAGATAGTGTCCTCTTCTTTTTCTTATTCCGTCCAATACTGCTTCTTATCTGTTTAATTCGTAGCACTTTGATTATCTTTTACCTTCCTTCTCCCTTTTAATAATTCCTCTACTGGCTTTTCTCTTAATTCGGCAAACTCCTTAGGTGTCCTCATTTTTAACAAACCATTATAGGCTGCTATAACATTATTAAATGGGTTATTTGATCCAAAACATTTAGTTAGAACATTACTAATCCCACCAAGTTCAAACAAAGCACGTAATTTATCGTTCGCTATTATACCTGTTCCTGGAGAAGCAGGCTTGATGAGGATAATGCTCGATTTATATCGTGAAATAATTGAGTGAGGAATGGTTGAATCCACCTTTGGAACCCTCATCAGTCTCCCTCTCGCATTCTTGATTGCTTTCTGAATTGCACTGGGAACCTCATCTGCTTTACCGTGACCATAACCTACTACACTTTCTCTATCCCCAATAACTACCCATGCAGAGAATCTAAATCTCTTTCCACCTTTCACCACTTTTGCAATACGGCCTATATATATTACTTCCTCCTCAAGTTCGTAATCTCTCGGGTCAACACTCAGCCTTTCTTTATCAAAACTATTTAGAATTTTAAACCTCCTTCTCTTGCACCTTCTGCAAAATTCTTAATACAACCGTGATAGGCAAATCTATTCTTATCAAATACAATCTCTTTGATATCTCTATTTAGACACCTTTCTGCAATTAAAAGACCTACATCTCTGGATTTCTCTTTTAAAGTTTTCTCTTCTTGTTGCTTACGAATGCCTTTATCCAGAGAACTCGCCTGCGCAAGAGTATGACCTTTTAAGTCATCGATCACCTGAGCATATATATGTTCGTTGGATCGATATACAGATAGACGAGGTCTTGTAGGTGTTCCGAAAATTTTCTTTCGGACTCTTTGTTTTCTTCTCTTTATTCTTATCTTTTCTTTTCTCTTCCTATCCATTTACAATCCCTTCTTCCCTTCTTTCTGAATAACATATTCTCCTTCATACCTGATACCCTTCCCCTTATAAACCTCAGGAGGACGCAGATCTCTAACTTCTGCTGTTTGTTCTCCCACAAGCGCTTTATCAATACCCTTTACAATTATCTTCGAACCATCTACTCCAAATTCAATTCCCTCCTTTGGGGAAACTTGAATTGGATGTGAATATCCAAGATCAAGGTCAAGATTCTTCCCCTTCAAACGCACCTTATACTCTCTACCTCGCACCTCGAGGACTTTCTTGAAGCCTACCGTTACCCCTATTACCATATTATTAACTAAGGAACGGGTAAGACCCCAGAGAGCCTTAACTTTTTTTGAATTACCTACGGGCGTAAACCATACCTTGCCACCTTCCAATTTCACTTTGATCTCTTTAGGAATCCTCTCTTCCAATTTTCCCCTGGGTCCTTCTACCCTGATGGTATTGGTTTCTATCTTGAGTTCAACATTATCTGGTATAGAAATGGGTTTCTTACCTACTCTTGACATCGATTCTCCTCTACCACATTTGAATCAGGAGTTCCCCACCCACACCAAGAGATCTTGCTTTCGCATCGCTCATAATACCTTTGGGTGTAGATAACACAGATATTCCAAAACCTCTTTTTACCAGAGGAATTTCCTCTTTTTTGACATATACCCGTTTGGATGGTTTTGATACTCTTTTTATCTCGTGAATGGGAGACTCTCCTTTTATATATTTCAGGGTTATTCTTATCAAACCTCTTCCGCTATCATCGATAAATTTATAGTTACCAATATAACCTTCTTCAAAGAAAACTCTTGTTATTTCTTTTTTAAGATTAGATATAGGAATATCCACATGTCGGAGCTCAGCCATAATTGCGTTCCTTATTCTTGTAATCATATCAGCAATTGGATCAGTTAACAATAATACCTCCTACCAAGATGCTTTTTTTACTCCAGGGATTTCACCTTTAAGTGCAAGTTCTCTGAAGCAGATTCTGCACAGACCAAAATCCCGAATGTAACTGTGTCGCCTTCCACATCTCAAACACCTGTTTACCTTTCTTGTTGAATATTTGGGTTTTCTCTTCGCTTTTACAACTAATGCTTTCCGAGCCATTTTTTAACCTTCCATCCTAAATGGCATTCCAAATCTCTTAAGTAATTCCATTGCATCTTCATCCTTTTCTGCTGTTGTAACTAAGGTAATATCCATACCGATCACTTCTTTTACCTTTTCATAGTCGATTTCTGGAAAAATAAATTGTTCAGAAACACCAACTGTATAGTTACCTCGGCCATCAAAAGAATTGGGATTCAATCCTCTAAAATCACGGATCCGAGGTATTGCTACATTTATAAGCCTATCAAGGAATTCGAACATTCTATCCCTTCTTATTGTCGCCTTCAAGCCAACAGGATTACCGGCTCGCAGGTGAAAAGCTGAAACGGATTTCTTTGCACGGGTCACTTTTGGTTTTTGCCCTGTAATCTCTTTTAAACTCTCTATCGCAGATTCTAATGTTTACGATCCCTTGCATCTCCTCCCAAGCCGCAGTTAATGACTATCTTCTCTAATTTAGGAACAGCCATTGGATTACCATATTTTTCTGAAAGTTCCTTTATTACAACTTCCTCATAGTATTTTCGTAGTCTCGGCTTTTCTCTCATTTTACCTCTTATTCTATAATTTCGTTGCACTTTTTGCAGTATCTAACCTTCCTACCATCCGAAAGACTCATCATACCGATTCTTGTAGGTTCACCGCATGATGGACATACTAACATCACATTAGAATAACGGATTGGGGATTCTTTTTCCAGAATTCCCCCAATCTCGCCTCTTTTCCTTGGTCTTGTATGCACCCTATTCACATTTACTCCATCTACGAGTAACCTTTCCTGATCAGGATAGACCATTCTGACTTTTCCCTTTTTGCCTTTATAATTACCAGAGATTACTATAATTATATCTCCTTTTTTTATCTTCACTACTGAACCTCCGATGCGAGAGAAATTAACTTCATAAAACCCTTATCTCTTAGTTCCCGCCCAACAGGGCCAAAGATCCTGGTTCCTATTGGTTCTCCACTTGCGTCGAGTAAAACGCAGGCGTTATCGTCAAAACGAACCGCTGTGCCATCTTCTCTCTTTGTTTCTTTTTTTGTCCTGATAAGAACAGCTCTGTGGAGACTGCCTTTTTCAACTGCAGATCTTGGTGCTGCTTTTTTTACAGAAACAACTACTATATCGCCGAGTCTTGCATATCTTCTTCCACTTCCACCTAAAACTTTTACGCAGGAAGCGATCTTGCCTCCAGTGTTATCTGCAATTACCAGACGAGTGGATGCACCAATCATCTTTCCTCTTTCCCTTTCTCAATAATCTTATCCAATCTCCAGCATTTCAGCTTTGAGATCGGTCGAGAGGATGCAATCTGGACAAGGTCACCAACAGAAGCTTCGTTGTTTTCATCTTGAGCGTAGAATTTTTTCTTTTTTGTAATATACTTCTTGTACAAAGGATGCTGAACCCTTGATGATACCTCTACAACTATTGTTTTATCAGGTGCATTAGAAACAACTCTACCCTTTTTCTTGATCGACACTTTCTTTCTCCTTCTCTCTAAAAACCGTTTTTACCCTTGCGATATCCTTTCTTAATTGCTTAAATCGTGCAGGATTATTTAAATTCCCGCGAGTTTTCTCGAAACGTAGAGAAAACAATTCTTCTTTTAGATCGTGTAAAAGAGAGTTAAGCTCTGCCTGGGTCATCTCACGAATCTCTTTATACTCCATTATAAAACCCCTTCTCTCTTTATAAACCTCACTCGAATAGGCAACTTTGTAGCTGCTCTCCTTAGAGCCTTTTTTGCATCAGCTTCAGAAACTCCTTCGAGTTCTACAAGAATTCTACCTTTAAGCACAGGAGCGACCCAATAATCTGGTTCACCCTTTCCTTTACCCATCCTGGTTTCTGCTGGCTTTTTAGAAACTGGCTTATCAGGGAAAATTCGCATCCATATTTTTCCCATCCTTTTCAAATAATGGGTTATGGTCACTCGCATTGCTTCAATCTGTTTTGCTGATATCCAGCCCGTTTCAAGAGCTCTGAGTCCAAAGTCACCGAAATCAAGAGTTGTGGCAGAACTCGATTTCCCTTTGAGACTTCCTCTTTGTTTTTTTCTATACTTAACTCTTTTAGGCATTAACATAGTTATTCTCTTCCTCGATTAATCCATACCTTCACACCTATTGTTCCTGATTTTGTGACTGCTGTTTCTTGAGAGTAATCTATATTAGCATCAATTGTGTGTAAAGGCATGCTTCCTTCAAGGTGCCATTCTTTCCTTGCAATCTCTGAACCTCCCAATCTCCCAGCACACTGAACTTTAATGCCTGCAGCACCCATCTTCATGGTATCCTCGAGGGCTCTTCTCATCGCTCTTCTTCGGGAAATTCTCCTTTCAATTTGTCTTGCAATCGAATATGCAACTAAGGAAGCATCGAACTCTGGGGTTTTAACCTCTTTGATATCCAGATAAATATCCTTCCCGTGCAGTTTATTCAGTTCTTCTCGGAGGTTTTTTGCTTCCTTTCCACCCCTTCCAATCACCATACCTGGACGCGCCGTCCAAATAATAACCCGCATCGTCTCCGAAGTCCTTTCAACTTCTACCTTTGAAATCCAGGCCTCTTTAAGACGCTCTTTTAAGTATTCTCTTGTTTTAATATCTTCCTGTAATGTTTTAGCGAACCTTTTACCTACGAACCATCTGGACTTCCAATCCTTATTTACTCCAACTCTAAAGCCTATCGGGTGTGTTTTTTGTCCCATATTATTCTTCCTTTATTTTATCTACAATTACGGTTATATGGGACATTCTCTTTCTGATAAGGCCTGCTCTTCTTAAGGACATTGGTCTAATCTTTTTCAATTTTTGCCCTTCATCGATCCTGACTGACTTCACATATAAATCATCATCTTTCAAATCTATCTCCTCTGATTTGTCTTTGTAATTACTTGCTGCTGTGTGGATACACTTCTTAAGAATCCTTGCTGCTCTGTGCGGTAAATAATCAAGGGTGGTTTCTGCTTCTGGAACCGACTTACCTTTTATATGAGGGATAATCCTCCTACCTTTCTTGGCTGAGATTGGGATATTCCTCTGAATCGTTTTACCTTCCATCATATTCCCTATTTACCTCAGACCACGGTTTCTTTATGACCGCCATGTTTTATAAACTTACGGGTCGGAGAAAATTCCCCAAGTTTATGTCCAATCATTTCTTCTCTTATATACACAGGGATAAAATCTTTCCCATTATGCACTTCTATTGTGAGGCCAACAAAATCTTCTGTAATAGCAGAACTTCGCCTATAAGTTCTAATGAAAGGATCTCCCTCCTTCCAATTTCTAATCTTTTTCAGCAATTTTTTATCTGTGAAGAGCTCTCGAGCCATATTTCTATCCTCCTCTTCTTGATTTTTTCCTCTTAATTATGTATTGGGAGGATTTTTTTCTTGGATTTCTTGTTTTATAACCTTTAGCTAAAACTCCAGTGGCAGAAGTTGGATGCCTACCACCAGAAGTTCTTCCTTCTCCACCTCCCATGGGATGGTCAACCGGATTTTTGCTACACCTCGAACTCTTGGTCTTCTACCCTTCCATCTGCTTCTTCCTGCCTTACCGTCCATTTTGATACTATGTGGTATATTGCTAACTTTACCTATTGCGGCATAACATTTTAATAATATAAGCCTTACTTCTCCAGAAGGCATTCTTATATGAGCGTATTTACCTTCTTTTGCAAGAATTTGGGCTCCTGTTCCTGCTGAACGGACGAGGATTCCGCCTCTTCCCGGCTCAAGCTCTATGCTATGAATAAATGTACCAAGGGGAATGTTAGAAAGAGGGAGATAATTTCCGATTGATATGGGTGCATCTGGGCCAGACTCAACAACGTCCCCAATTTTTAAGCCATCGGGCATGAGTATATACCGTTTCTCACCATCTTCATAAACAGTAAGGGCTATCCAGGCAGTTCTATTAGGATCATACTCAATAGAGTGCACGGTTGCTTTTATTGAATACTTATCTCTTTTGAAATCGATCTCCCTGTATTTGCGTTTTACTCTTCCACCTCGATGGGTTGCTGTGACCCTCCCTTCTGAATTCCTACCACCAGTTGAAGGAAGATACTTTGTGAGAGACTTTTCACTTTTCTTCTTGGTAATCTGAGAGTAGTCTTGAGGTAAATAAAATCTCTTGGAGGGGGTTACAGGACGGGATTTTCTTTCTTTCATTTATACCCCTTCAAATAGTGGAATTGAATCTCCTTCACGGAGAGTGACAATTGCCTTTTTCCAATTTTTTCTTTTTCCCTTAAATCTCCCGATGCCCCTCTTTTTACCTTTAACTGTTATTGTGTTCACATTAATAGTATGGACCTTAAAGAGTTCTTCCACTGCTTTTTTTATTTGAGGCTTGTTGGCAAAAGTAGCAACCTCAAAGGCATATTCTCCTTTAGCTATAGATTCTGTTCCTTTTTCTGTAATTATTGGTCTTATTATGATATCTCTTGGATCCTTCATTGGAAGACCTCTAAAAGTGTAGATAATGCATCTTTTGTCACAATTAACCAATCTTTTTTTAATACCTCGTAGGCATTAACCTTGTAAGTTGGCAGTATACCAAGATTTGCAATATTTCTACAGGATTTGTAGAAGTTTTCATCATCCCCATTGTAAAGGAAGAGAATTTTTTTTCTGTAAATTCCAATAGTCTTAAGGGTTATTGCAAATAGTTTTGTAGAAGGATGCTCAAAAGGTTCTCTATCAATTACAATAAATCTATTGTCGGATACCCGTTTTGTTATTGCCGTTTGGAGAGCTTTCCTCCTTATTTTCTTATTAACTTTAAAATTATATTCCTTCCTTGTTGGACCAAAAGTAACACCACCGCCAACCCATATCGGGGATCGCCTGGAGCCCGCTCGTGCTCTACCTGTCCCTTTTTGCCTCCATGGTTTTCTTCCACTACCCTTTACCTGACTTCTATCCTTAACAGAAGCATTATTCTGTCTCTTATGGGCAAGGTATCCCCTTATTGCATAGTAAACTGAGGATTCGTTTAAATCCGACTCAAAAAGTGGTCCAGAAAGGCTAATTGGCTTTTTCTCTTCTCCTTTATTATTGTAATACTTTACCTTAACAGCCACTATTGGTTTCCCTTCTTTTTTATGAGAATAATACTGCCTCTTGCTCCGGGAATACCACCTTTCACACCTACGAGTCCATTTTCTTCATTGACCTCAACAACTTCAAGATTCTTTACTGTAACCCTATCACTCCCCATCCTTCCTGGAAGTTTTTTTCCTTTTATAACTCTACCTGGATAGGTTCCTGCTCCTACTGAGCCAGGAGCTCTATGAAGGCGGGAACCGTGTGAAGCCGGTCCACCAGCAAAGCCCCACCTCTTAACAACACCCTGAAAACCGCGTCCCTTACTCCGTCCCAGCACATCTACAATTTCTCCTTCCTTAAGTATTGATACAGAAATTTCACTCCCAATCTCAAACTTTGAAAGGTCATCAGTTCTGAACTCTTGTATAATCTCAACTGGAGGAACTCCTGCCTTCTTGCATAATCCAAGGATTGGTTTCTTCACTCTTTTCTCTTTCTTCTTCCCAAACCCCAGCACATAGGCTTTATAGCCATCTTTTTCTTCTGTTCTTTTATCAAGAACAAATACTGGAGACGCCTTTATGACTGTAATGGGTATATCTTCACCTGTTTCTTTAAATTTCTTTGTCATACCTATCTTTCTTCCTATAAGCATCTCCACTCCTAATATTTAATCTTGACCTCTACACCTGCGGGTAGGTCCAATTTGGTTAAAGCCTCCATTGTTTGCTGGGATGGCTTATTTAGATCTATTAACCTTTTATGAATCCTAATTTCAAATTGCTCTCTTGACTTCTTATCCACATGTGGAGAACGGAGAACTGTATAAACCCTTCTCTTCGTTGGCAGAGGCACTGGACCTACCACTTCTGCTCCAGTCCTCTCGGCAACTTCTACAATTTCTTGAACAGAATTGTCAAGTATTTTATTGTCGTAAGATTTCAGCCTAATTCGAATATGTTTTGCCATTTACTCCACTATTTCCGTTACAACTCCTGCCCCAACAGTTCTTCCACCTTCCCTTATTGCAAACCTGAGTTCCTTCTCCATTGCTACCGGATAAATTAACTCAATATCCATCTCTACATGATCTCCCGGTAATACCATTTCCCTGTCTTTGAATCCCTTTATCTCTCCCGTTACATCTGTTGTCCTCAAGTAAAACTGAGGCCGATATCCAACTGTGAACGCTGTGTGTCGGCCACCTTCTTTCTCCTCTAATACATATACCCTTGCCCTGCACTTCATGTGAGGGGTTATTGAACCAGGCTGAGCTACTACCATCCCCCTCTGAATCTCCTCTTTCTTTATTCCTCTTAAGAGAACCCCTATATTGTCTCCAGCTATCGACTCGTCTAATGTCTTCCTGAACATCTCTAAACTCGTCGCCACTGTCTTCTTCGTCTCCTCTAAACCAACAAGCTCAACTTCCTCCCCTGGATGTATTCTTCCTCTCTCTACTCTACCAGTCGCTACTGTCCCCCTTCCCTTTATCGAAAATATGTCCTCTACCGCTAACAAAAATGGCTTGTCTACTTCCCTCTCTGGCTCAGGAATATACTCATCCATTGCGTCTAATAACTCCTCAATAGGCTTCCATTCCTCACACTCCTCTTCATAATCTAATGCCTTTAATGCACTACCCTTTATTATTGGAACTTTATCCCCTGGAAAATCATACTGAGATAGTAAATCACGAACCTCCATCTCCACTAACTCGATTAACTCTGGATCGTCTACCATATCTGTCTTGTTGATGAATACTACTATGGATGGAACATTCACTTGACGAGCAAGTAGAACATGCTCCCTCGTCTGAGGCATTACTGAATCAGGAGCACTGACTACCAGTATCGCCCCGTCCATCTGCGCTGCACCCGTTATCGTATTCTTTACATAATCTGCATGACCAGGACAGTCTATATGAGCATAATGACGCTTCTCAGTCTCATACTCTAAATGGGCTAACTGTATAGTTATACCCCTCGCCTTCTCCTCAGGCGCCTTGTCTATTGACTCAAAAGGCACAAACTCAGATAAACCCTTAGAATGTAATACTTTCGTCATGGCTGAAGTTAATGTGGACTTCCCATGATCTATATGCCCTATCGTCCCTATGTTTACATGTGGCTTCGTCCTCTCGAACTTCTTCTTTGCCATTTTTACCTCCTAAATAATAAAAAACACTCTCCTTTTCTCGAGGTATTACTTTAAAAACCTCTCATCGTAACCATTTATTCTTTGCTTCTATTTGATTTTTATATTATACGGAATGTTTATCTTGTCAAGGGTTTTTAATAAAAAAATTTGGTTGAATATTAAACCCTAACATTCATAATCAGAAAAAAAGGGGTAACAAATGTCATGGTTAGAACACTATTTCTTCCGAGTAGGGGTTGCCTAATCATAATTTTTTTATATATATCCAAAAGAGGCTGGTGTAGCTCAACTGGTAGAGCGGCACATTCGTAATGTGCAGGTCAGCGGTTCGAATCCGCTCACCAGCTTATAAGGAGAGGTGACCGAGCGGTTTAAGGTGCACGATTGGAAATCGTGTTTCCGCATATAGTGGAACGAGGGTTCGAATCCCTCCCTCTCCGTAATTTTTAATTAAAAAATATAGGGGGTGTGATGGCGGAGAGGGAAACCCCACCACTGAAACCTGAAGAATATGATGAATTCCTTGTTGACCTTGAAAGTAAATTCAAATTAAAAGAGGGTTCTTTAATCCCTGTCTTGCAAAGGATTCAGGGAAAATTTGGATACATCCCAAAGGAATTACTAAAGGAGGTATCCGATAGGCTAAACCTACAGCTTTCTAAACTCTATGGGGTAGCGACATTCTATGCGCAGTTTAGTTTCACTCCAAAGGGAAAGCACATAGTAAAAATCTGCCACGGCACAGCATGCCATGTAAAGGGTTCTGTTAGAATTACTGATACTATCCAGAGTAAATTGGGTATTCAAATCGGGGAAACAACCAATGATGGATTATTTACGATAGAAAGGGTAGCTTGCCTTGGTTGTTGTAGTCTCGCTCCTGTTATGATGGTGGATGGAAAAGTTTTTGGTCACTTAAGTCCTGATAAAGCAATAAAAATCCTGAATGATTACAAGGAAGATAAATGAAAAAAATAAAGGGGATAAGGATTGGAATGGCTTCCTGCGGAATTGCCGCAGGAGCTGAAAGTATCTATAAAGAAATTGACGATTGTCTTAAAAAGAACTCTTTTGATATCCCTCTTGTAAAGGTCGGCTGCGTTGGGATGTGTCACAACGAACCAATTATGGATATATTAACTAAAGAAGGGAAATACACCTATGGAAATTTAAAGCCAAAAGACGTATCCCCAATTATTGAAAGCCACCTAAANGGAAGAGAGAAAAAAGATAAGAATTTAATAACAAAACCCGGCGAAACCTACTCTTACTTTGAGAAACAGAAAAAGATTGTAACAGAAAATGCCGGGGTTATCGACCCAGAATCAATTGAAGAATACATCCAGATGGGGGGTTATAAATCATTAGAGCAAGGCTTAAATATGAAGCCAGAGGAAATCATCGAGGAGATAAAAAAATCAGGCTTGCGTGGAAGAGGAGGAGCTGGATTCCCAACCCATCTTAAGTGGCAATTCACAGCCAGAGAAAAAAGCAAGGAAAAATACATTATTTGTAATGCAGATGAAGGAGATCCAGGAGCATTTATGGATAGATCCCTCCTTGAAGGAGATCCTCACCGTGTAATTGAGGGCATGATAATTGGAGGTTGGGCTATTTCTGCATCCGAAGGTTATTTCTATGTTAGGGCTGAATATCCTCTGGCAATTAAAAGATTAGAAATAGCCATCCATCAAGCTCGAGAAAAAGGATTTCTTGGAAAGAACATCCTTGGTAATGGATTCGATTTTGATATTAAGATAAAAAAAGGTGCAGGAGCTTTTGTCTGCGGTGAAGAGACAGCTCTTTTGAAATCCATTCAGGGAGAGAGAGGAATGCCTCGTCCCCGTCCCCCATTCCCTGCACAAAAAGGCCTCTGGGGAAAGCCCACTGTTATCAACAATGTAGAAACCTGGGCAAATATCCCATGGATAATAAGAAACGGCGGAGAGGCTCTTGCCGAGATTGGAACAAAGGGAAGTAAAGGAACAAAAGTTTTCGCCCTTGCAGGAAAGGTTAAAAGAGGAGGCTCAATTGAAGTTCCTATGGGAACCACCCTACGCGAAATCATCTTTGATATTGGAGGGGGAATGGAAGAGGATATGGAATTCAAAGGCGTTCAACTTGGAGGCCCCTCAGGAGGAATTCTACCGAAAGAATATCTTGACACCCCGGTTGATTATGAGTCCTTAACTAAAGCAGGGGCTATTATGGGTTCTGGAGGGATGATCGTTCTATCTAATCATGACTGTATGGTAGATACAGCGAGATTCTTCCTTGATTTCACCCAGAAAGAATCCTGTGGGAAATGTGCACCCTGCAGGGTAGGGACAAAAAGGATGTTAGAGATTTTAGATAGGATTATTGAAGGAAAAGCAGAGGAAGAGGACCTGAATAAGTTATCTGATTTGGCTGAAAAGGTAAAAGAATACTCCTTATGCGGTCTTGGGCAGACCGCTCCGAATCCTGTCCTTACAACCCTCAGGTATTTTAAAGACGAATATCTATCTCATATATTGGAATCCAGATGCCCTGCAAAAGTTTGTGAAAATCTCATCAGGTATAGAATAACAGATAAATGCACTGGATGCACTCTCTGCGCTAAAAAATGTCCAACTAATACGATAATAGGAGAGGTGGGAAGTAAGCATACAATTATCCAGGATAATTGTATAAAATGTGGCACCTGTCTTGAGGTATGCCCTGTAAGTGCCGTGGAGGTAGTGGACAATGCGGGATAAAGTGAAAATCACTCTCAATGGTTTAAATTTGGAAGTTGAAAAAGGAAAAACAATTCTTGAAGTTTGCAGGGATAATAATATTTACATTCCAGCTCTTTGTAATCAAAAGATAATCCAACCCTTTGCATCCTGCAGGTTGTGCCTGGTCGAGATAAAACGAAATGGAAATTCAACTATCGAGACATCATGCTCAACCTATGTAGAAGATAATATGGAGATAAAAACAGATACAGCCAGAGTAATTCAAGGGAGAAAAACCTCTCTTGAACTTCTTCTTTCAGAACACTATGGGGATTGCATTGGACCCTGCAAAAAGGCCTGCCCTCTTCACTATGATGTTCCCACCTATGTCGGTCTTATTGCCGATGGAAAAATGAGAGAAGCCCTTAAATTGATAAAAGATAGTACACCTTTTGCCTACACCCTTGGATCGATCTGCCCGGCCTTATGTGAAGATGAATGCAGAAGGCAAAAAATCGAAGAATCTATAGCGATAAGGCTCTTAAAAAAAGCTGTTGCAGAAATGGATTTAAAATCAGATAACCCTTATATACCTGAAATTGAAGATGAAAAAGACGGGAGAGTCGCAGTTATTGGAGGAGGGCCTTCTGGTCTGACAGCTGCTACTCAACTCAGGAGAAAAGGATATAAAGTAACAATCTTTGAAGCTCAGGATAAACTGGGTGGAATGCTTCGTTATGGCATTCCTGAATTCCGACTCCCCAAGAAAATGCTGGATAGAGAAATTGAACTCGCCCTAGAAATCGGAGGGATTGATGTTCAATATGGAAAAAAATTGGGGAAAGATTTTAGTCTTGAGGAGCTGAAATCAAAGTTTGACGCTGTTTTTATAGGCACAGGTGCCTGGGTTGATAGAACGATGAGGATAGAAGGTGAAGATTTACCTGGAACCTATACGGGTATAAAGTTTCTCCATTCAATCGCAATAGTCAAAAAAATCCATCTTGGAGATAAAGTGGTTGTGATAGGTGGAGGAAATACGGCAATGGATGTTGCAAGGTCTGCAAAAAGACTTGGAAGCGATGTTACAATCCTTTACAGAAGAAGCAAAAAAGAGATGCCTGCAGATGAAATTGAGTTAAAACAGGCAGAAGAGGAAGGAATCGAATTCAGGACTTTAACAAATATAACAAAGATTCTCGGGAAGGATAAAGTTCAAGGTGTCGAATGTATCAAGATGAAACTTGGAGAACTTGATGAATCTGGAAGAAGACGGCCAATACCTATTCCTGGTTCTGAATATAAGATTGAAACAGACTCTGTAGTAATGGCTATCGGGCAGTATGGAGAAGTGGATGAAATGAAGAAATTCGGAATAGAATGTGGGAGAAGTNGGATAAAAGCAGAAGAANAATTCCAGATGACAAATAAAGACGGTATTTTTGCTGGAGGAGATATTGTTCTCGGGCCTTCAACAGTTGTTGAAAGTTCTGCCCAGGGGAAAAGAGCTGCTCTTGCTATAGACTTATACCTTAGAGGCAAGTTAGAAAAGGTGAAAAAAGTTTTATCAGAACCCTGGAAGGAAATTCAGGAAATTGAATCTGATCCTGAGTTACTAAATATTCTCAAGGAAATTGCTCCTTACAATCATGAAAAAGAAATTGATGAGTGGGACCTGGAGCCTTATGAGGAAAAGAGACAACTAAAAGTTAAATTACGTGCTCCTGAGGAGAGAATAAAAGATTTCATCCCAATAGAAGGGAATTTTACCCTGGAAGAAGCAAAAGAGGAAGCGAAAAGATGCATGTCCTGTGGTTGTGAAGCGCAATTTGAGTGCGAATTAAGAAAGCTCGCTACGATTTATCAAGCTGATCAAAAGAAATTTGAAGGTGAATTAACCCGATATAGGCCAGATGAGCGTCATGAATACATCATAAGGGATCAGAGCAAATGTATTCTCTGTGGAAAATGCGTGAATCAATGCAACGAAATACTCGGAGAATATGCTATTGACTTTGCCAGAAGAGGTTTTTCTACTGTAATAGAGCCTCCTTTCGAGGAAAAGTTGGATTGTATAAACTGCGGTGCCTGTGTAAACAGTTGTCCTACAGGGGCTCTGGAGGATAAGAAAACAGTGGAAAAACCTGGACCTTTCAAGATGGAAACTATCTCGACAATTTGTGGAATTTGTGGTCTTGGATGTCCTGTTCTCCTTCGAACTTACAATAACAGAGTTCTAAGAATCCAGACACCAGAATTTGATTGGAATATGAATGTTCTTTGCGAAAGAGGTAGATACAAAATCCTTAGAGATTACAAACCTGGTTTTTATTCCTGGAAAAATGGGAAAAGAGAAATTTCCATTAATGAGATTTTAAATTTGTTAAATGAGAAAAATAATGTAAATCTGATTCTATCAGGCGATCTCTTTACCGAAGAGGCAGAAGCTCTGGCAGAATTAAAAGAGAAGTCAGGAATAAATATCTTTATTGAAGAGAAGATAGAAAAAGGAGATGTTAACTTAAAAGAGATAAAAAAATCTAATAAAATTCATTTAGATATTGACCTTGATAAATATACTCCTTTAAAAGCTCTTGTCAACCAATCTCTAAAGAATGGAAGTTGTCTTGTAAAGAATACAGATTCTGAAACTTTATCAATTACTCATAAAAATGGGCTCTCAAGAGGAAAATCACTTGTGATTCCAAGGAGAATGAATTCAATAGGTATTAGTTCAATGCCCTTTGAGGTCTGGGATGGAAATGAAGGCGTATCCATTTTTATTGGAGAACCAAGAGGAAAGACCTTTGATTATGTTATAATACCAGCCCCCTATTATGCACGAGGAGGAACGATTACAACTCTTTTGGGGAAAGCAAAGAATCTCAAAGTTGCCGTAGCCGACCCAACAATCCCCAAATTTCCCTTAAAGGAGCTGATTAAAAGAATCTTATAATAAATGGCAATATAGGGATAATTCACGAATTGCCAGAGTAAAGAATTGCGTCTCACTACATTGACAAAAATAGAAGAATACTTATTATTTACTTACAATGTTTTATTTTGTTTGCAAAAATTAAAGGAGGGAAGATGAGAATTCGGATTCAGTTTCTTCCTGTAGATGAAAATGTAGAAATTCCAGTAAATTATAACTACCTTGTTCAGTCTTTTATCTATCACAACATCTCGGAGAAACTATCTGTCTTCTTGCATAATAAAGGCTACAAATATGGCAAGAGATTATTTAAGATGTTTACCTTCTCCCGTCTTCTGGGTAAGTGCCAATACAGAAAGTCTGATAAACATCTTATATTCTCCGAGAATATCTCCCTCTGGGTTTCCTCACCGGAAACTGATTTCCTTGAATCCTATGCCACTGAATTATTAAGAAAAGAGGAAATAAGACTCGGGAGAAGTAAGGTTTTTATCAAATCAGTAGAAGTTGGGTGTACCCCACCTTTTAATGAAGAAATGTTAATAAAAATGCTTTCCCCTGTTACAGTCTACAGCACTCTGGAGAAAAAGGATGGCAGTAAGAAAACCTACTTTTACCATCCCAGAGAACCGGAATTTTGTGAGCTTATTTCAAAAAATCTCAAGAAAAAATACAAGGCGTTTTACAGATGTGAACCTCCAGAAGAAAAGTTTGAGATAAAACCTGAGAAAGTTAGTTCCAGAAGCCTTATGATTGTAAATTACAAGGATTTTGTAATAAAAGGATGGCTTGGCGTTTACAGGGTAAGGTCTCACCCAGAGTTAATAAAATTAGGATGGGACTCTGGCATCGGTTCTAAAAATTCCCAGGGGTTTGGTATGTTTGAATTTATAATTCAAAAACCCGAAGAGGTGAAAAATGAGAGTTAGGAAGATTATAAAGGTTCCCAGAATTGGGTTGACTTTCTCTTGAAATCGTTTATATTAAAAATAGTATATATCTATGAATGATTATGTCTTCGCCCATTTTAGATTTAGGTGCTTTAGAAGTTCTAAATTGGTCATACTTAGCTTATAAAGAAATACTTATGGAAAATGGAATAAAAGTTGAAGGAGTTAAATATGAT
>JGI24025J20009_10000181_pt1 | contig 48550 bp, 50 predicted proteins | sample Cruoilmetagenom3_FD_20009 | JGI IMG/M metagenome (IMG submission 20009)
GCCTAAGAATTTCACCACGAATCGCAGATCCCGCATAAGACACGTCGCTAACGACGTCGTTAGCGACGTGTCTTAGATCATAGCCCCAAGCTCAGGCAGGCGGTCCCAATGGTGCGGTTACTTTTCTTTGCCTGCCAGGGGGGTGGCTTGCGCCATGGCATCGCTAAGTATCGACACACCCACGGGCCGGTTCACGGTTGTTGAAAGCGGCGGGGCAATCTCTGCCGCCAGATGGGGCACGGCAGAGGGGGCAGAGGCCACGCCCTTGCTGTGCGCCGCGGTCGCACAAATCGCGGAATATTTCAACGGCACGCGCCAAGCCTTTGACCTGCCGCTGAAAATGGCCGGCGGGCTGACCGGGCAGGTGGGGGCGTTGATGTTGGATATTCCACTGGGAGAGACGCGGACCTATGGCGACCTGGCCCGTGATCTGGGCGCGCCGACCCAAGCCATCGGTCAGGCCTGCGGGGCCAATCCGATACCGCTGATCATCCCGTGCCACCGGATCTTGTCGGCCACGGGGCTGGGCGGGTTTTCAGGTGCGGGCGGGGTGGAAACCAAGGTGGCATTGCTGCGCCATGAAGGCGCGGCGGGGCTGTTGATCTAACCGGCGCATGACCCTAAAAATCGGGAACCGGTTTCAGCCGTCCCTGCCATAGATAAGCTGCTGCGCGATCCCCGCGCCGATCAGGTAGGCCGAGGTCAGGATCAGCCCCCAATGCGCCCAGCTTTCGGGGTGGAAGTCGACCAGGGCAGCCCATCCGGCAAAGAAGATCCATGCCAGTGCAATTGGCAGGGTCAAGCCGCGCCATCGCCGCGTGCGGACCGGATGCACAAATTTCAAAGGCATGAACATCGCCGCCGCCAGCACGGTGACAAGACCAAGGCTGATGTAGAAATCGGGCTGCAACGCGAACAGGACAATCACCAGCATGTTCCAGCAGCCGGGAAAGCCGGAAAAGGAATTGTCCACTGTTTTCATGCGGTTATCTGCGAAATACATGGCCGAGGTGAAGGTGATCACGATGATTGCCACCCAGCCGGTCCAGCCCGGCAGCAACCCCGACTTGAACAGGGCAAAGGCGGGGATGAACACATAGGTCAGGTAGTCGATGATCAGGTCCAGCAAGACCCCGTCGAACGTGTTTGCATTGGTTTTCACATCGTAACGGCGCGCCAGCGGGCCGTCGATGCCATCGACGAAAAACGCCACCACCAGCCACAGGAACATCACCGCCCATTTGCCATCGACTGCGGCCAGCATGGCCAGCATGGCGAAAACTGCGCCGGTGGCGGTCAGCAGGTGAACCAGGTGGGCCTTGAGCGAGATGGACATGGGAAACTCGTCTAGCTGGGGTAAAGGGGCGGGGTAGCGCCGCGCGCCGGACGGGTCAACCCTTGCCGCCGGATGCGCGGGGATGCGTGCGGTCGTAGACTTCTAGCAAGCGAGCGGTATCAACGCCGGTATAGGCCTGCGTGGTGGACAGCGAGGCATGGCCAAGCAGTTCCTGGATGGCGCGCAGGTCGCCGCCAGAATTCAGCAGGTGGGTGGCAAAGCTGTGGCGCATCGCATGGGGTGTGACCGACGCGGGCAGGCCCAGTTGCAGGCGCGCGGCCTCGGTCACTTTTTGCACCATGCGCGGGGATAGCGCGCCGCCGCGCTTGCCGCGAAACAGCGGCTGATCGTTTTCTGTCGGCCATGGGCACAGGCGGATGTAATCGGCCACGGCGCGGCGGGCGACGGGCACCACGGGCACGATGCGTTCCTTGCCGCCCTTGCCGATGATGCGCAGCGCGTCCGACAGGGGCGCGTCAGATCCTTTCAGGGACAGCGCCTCGGATATGCGCAAGCCGCAGCCATATAGCAGCGTGATCACCGCACTGTCGCGCGCGCCGATCCAGCCGTCTTGCGACTGCAATTCGACCTGGGCGATCATGTCCCGCGCGGCGTCCTCGGCCAGCGGGCGCGGCAGCTTGCGTTGGTATTTCGGTGAACGGGCAGACAGGACCGCGGTGGGGTCGAACCCCTCGCGGTCGGCCAGCCAGCGCATGAAGGATTTGACCGAGGACAGCTTGCGCGCCAATGAACGCGGTCCAATACCATCGGACCGGACCGCCGCCATCCATGCGCGCATGTCGCGCACCGACAGGGCGGACAAGGGGCCAAGCCCCTGCGCCTCGCCCTTGTAGGCGGTCATGAAAGACAGAAATTCGGTCACGTCGCGCCCGTAGGCGTCTATCGTGTTTTTCGACGATCCTTTCAGCGCCGCCTGCGCGTCCAGCCAACCTGACAGGGCGTCCCTTGCGGCGGCGGAAATCACGATAGCCAGCGGCGCATGGCCCGTTCAAAGACACCGGCGAAAAACGCCAACAGGTCAGTGCCTTGAGCGGGCGAGAACTGGTGCGGATCCTCGGCCCCCATGACCAGCATGCCGGGCAGGCGACCCGCACCGAAATCAAGCCGCAGGCAGGCTTCGGAGCGGACCCAGGCGGCGGCTTCGCCATAGATGGCAGGCGAGCCTTCCTGCATCTGGCGCAGGGTGACCTGCCGCACGGGAGCGTCGCGCCCGCCGGTCAGATAATCTTGGATGAAACCGGGTTCAGCCACGGACAGAACATCACCCAGCCGCATCACGGCAGGATCCTTGTCATTCTGCACCGATTCCAGCACCAGCCGGATCGCATCGACACGCAGAATTTCAGCCACTTCGCTGCCCAGCCCCTTGAGGAACTGCTCGAACGTGATCGGGTCCAGCATTTTCAGAATGGCGCGATGCACCTGGTTGGTGCCGGCAAGGTTTTCATAGGCGGCGGCGATGACGCTGCGGTGGGTGTCCTCCAGCCGGTCCAGGCGGGCCTCCAGCCTGTCCATGGCGATGCCGCGCAGATCGACGATATTGCCGCCCATCGCCCGTTCGTTGGCCGAGATAAGCGCCCGCATAAGGTCTTGGTCTTCAAGGATAACATCCGGCTCCGCGATGATTTTCTCGCGCAGATGGTCGTCCATTTTCGGGTTGCTGCTCATGCTTGCCTCTTTGTTCGTTGGGGCAACTTTACCAGAGCGGCCCTGCGATTTCTGCATTTTTCTGCGGGTTTTCCCCCAGATGCCCCGCCCTGTTGCGGCCTGTCAACGGATATGCCCCGGCGCGCGGGGCGGCCGGGGCTGTATGTTGTTTCCGTGTGACGCGACATGGCGTCAGTTGCAGGTCAAAGGATTTTTTGACCGGTCTTGGCCCAGTCTGCCATGAACGCGTCCAGCCCCTTGTCGGTCAGCGGGTGTTTGGCCAGCCCCTTGATCACGGCGGGGGGGGCGGTGATCACGTCGGCCCCGACCAGCGCGCAATCCTGCACATGGTTCGCCGACCGGATCGACGCGGCAAGGATTTCGGTGCCGAAATCGTAATTGTCATAGATGGTGCGGATATCCTCGATCAGCTGCATCCCGTCGAGAGAGATATCGTCAAGTCGGCCGATGAAGGGGCTGATGAAGGTCGCACCCGCCTTGGCCGCGACCAGCGCCTGGTTGGCGGAAAAGCACAGCGTTACGTTGACCATGAACCCTTCGCCCGACAGCACGCGACAGGTTTTCAGCCCGTCCCATGTCAGCGGCACTTTCACCGCGATATTGTCGGCCAGGGCGGCCAGTTTGCGCCCCTCGGCCAGCATGCCGTCGAATTCTGTCGCGACCACCTCGGCGGACACTGGCCCGTCGACCAGCGCGGCGATTTCCTTGGTGACTTCGATGATGTCACGGCCCGATTTCATGATCAGCGACGGGTTGGTGGTGACGCCGTCCACCATGCCCAAATCGTTCAGTTCTGCAATGGCGTCGATCTCGGCTGTGTCTACGAAGAATTTCATTTCTGGTCCCTCGGGGTGGTTGGACTTTATTCGTCCAAGCCTTTACCCCATGGGCAAGAAACCCGAAACCCCTTTCCCGTCCAAGGACCGCCCGTTGCAGGACTATTTCGAACAAGGCGAACTGGTTGGCGTGTTGACCACGCAGCCGCTGGACCGCGTGCTGGATTACCGCGCGCCCGAAGGCGGCTGCCACCTGGGCGCTTTCGTCGAGGTGCCGCTTGGCCCGCGCAAGGTGTTGGGCGTGGTCTGGGGGGCGGGGCGCGGCGATTGGGATTTTGCCAAGGTGCGTTCAGTGATTAGGGTTTTGGACGTGGCCCCGATGCGCGGCGAATTGCGCGATTTCATCATGCGCGCGGCCGATTACACGCTGACGCCCCTGACCGCGATGCTGCGTCTGGCCACCCGCGCGCCGGGGCTGGGCGATCCGCCCTCGATGCGCAAGGTCTACCGCATGGGCCATGGCAGGCCCGACAGGATGACCGATGCGCGCACCCGCGTACTTGAGGTGCTGCGCGATTACGGCGGGCTGTCCTTTACCCTGAAAGAGCTGGCCGATCAGGCGGGCGTCACGCCCTCGGTCGTCAAGGGGCTGGTGGCCCAAGGCACCGTGCAGGAGGAGGACACGCCGCGCGATACCCCCTTCATGCGTCTGGATGCGGCCCACCCCGGCAAGGCCCTGACCGAGGATCAGCAAGCGGGCGCGGCGGCCCTGCGCGCCGGTGTCGCCTCGGGGCGGTATGGCACCACATTGCTGCGCGGCGTCACCGGATCGGGCAAGACCGAGGTCTATCTTGAGGCCGTTGCCGAATGCCTTGCCCAGGGGCGGCAGGCGCTGGTGCTGTTGCCGGAAATCGCCCTCACCGCCGAATTCATCACGCGGGTCGAGGCGCGGTTCGGCGCGCGCCCCGCCGAATGGCATTCGGGCGTGACAATGACCGAACGCCGCCGCATCTGGAAGATGGTCGGGCAGGGCGGTGCGCAGATGGTGGTGGGTGCGCGGTCGGCGCTGTTCCTGCCCTTCATGGACCTTGGCCTGATCGTGGTGGATGAGGAACACGACAGTTCCTACAAACAGGAAGATGGCGTTCTGTATAACGCGCGGGACATGTCGGTGCTGCGCGCGTCCCTTTGCGATGCTCGGGTGGTTCTGGCCTCGGCCACGCCAAGCCTGGAAAGCTGGGCCAATGCCGAGGCGGGCAAATACGAACGGCTGGACCTGACTTCGCGGTTTGGCGAATCCGTGCTGCCGCAGATGAAATCGGTGGACATGCGGCGCGAGAATGTGCCCGCGGGCCGTTGGATTTCCGGCAGTTTGCAAAACGCCGTGGCGCAGCGGATCGCCAAGGGGGAACAGTCGCTGCTGTTCATCAACCGGCGCGGCTATGCCCCGGTTACGATCTGCCGCGCCTGCGGGCACCAGATCGGGTGCGATCACTGCGACGCGATGATGGTGGAACACAGGTTCCTCAAAAGGCTGGTCTGCCACCAGTGCGGCGAGACGAAACCCATGCCCGAGGCCTGCCCGTCATGCGAGGTCGAGGGGAAGCTGGCCCCTGTCGGGCCGGGCGTCGAACGCCTGACCGAAGAGGCCTCGGCGCTGTTTCCTGACGCCAACGTGGTGACGCTGAGTTCGGATATGTATGCCTCGGCCCGCGCCCTGAAAGAGGAGATCGCAAGGATCGCCGATGGCGATGTGGACCTGATCATCGGCACGCAGCTGGTGGCGAAAGGGCACAACTTTCCGCGCCTGACGCTGGTTGGGGTGATCGACGCGGACCTTGGCCTGCAAGGATCGGACCTGCGCGCGGCCGAACGCACCTTTCAGCTGATGCGGCAGGTGGCCGGCCGCGCGGGTCGCGCGGAAAAGCCGGGGCTGGCCTTGCTGCAGACCTACCAGCCGGAACATCCGGTGATCCGCGCCATTCTGGCGGGGGACGAGGTGGGGTTCTGGACCGCTGAAAGCGACGAGCGCCGCCACGCGGGCGTGCCGCCCTTTGGCCGTATGGCGGGGATCATCCTGTCATCCCCTGACCCGCAAGAGGTGTTCGATCTTGGCAATGACATGGCCCGCCGCAACGGGCCTTTGCGTGCTGTTGGTGCGCAGGTTTTCGGGCCTGCCCCCGCGCCGATCGCCCGCATCCGCGGACGGCACCGGGTGCGTCTTCTGGTCAAGGCCGACAAGGGCACGGCCCTGCAACCGGCGCTACGGCGATGGATCGCGCAATTCCGCATTCCCAACCAGTCACGGCTGGCTGTGGATATCGATCCGCAAAGTTTCTTCTGATCGCGCCTGTGGTGGAGGTGGAAGCCCGGCGGGGATATTGTTGAACCAAAGAAGGTTGGAAGCAGCCAAGTCTTCATTGTTCCTCAAATACCACCGGGTGAGCACCGCAATCCTAAAGGATTGCGGTGCGAGGGGCTGGCCCCTTTTGCCAGGCTTGTCCGCAATCAGGCCGCGGCGGTCTGTGCGCCGCGTTGGTCCACGATGAAATCGGTGGCCATGGCCCCGATCCACATGCAGAACAGCGCCAGCCATGCGGTGCCCGCAAAGATCGACCCGCCGGTCACGCCTGCCCCGATGGCGCAGCCGCCTGCCAGCATTCCGCCAAAGCCCATCATCGCCGCACCGGTCATCGAACGGCGCATGTTGCTTTCGTCCGAAAAGCCCTCGAATTTGAACTCTTTGGCAAACCACGAGGCAAGGAACGAGCCAAGGAACACGCCTGGCACCAGACCAACGTCGAATTCCAGCACCGCGTCACGTTCCAGGAAGAACATCAGCGTATTGGCCGAGGGGCCGGTGAAGGTGGCGCTTTCGATCTGCACCGGATCGAAAGCGATCTGGGACAGGCCGAATGTCAGCACCCAGCCAAGCGCCACAGCAAACCCGACGCCCGAGGCAAAGATCAGCCGCGCCGCGCCGATCCTGTTGATACGCGAGACGTAAAGCGCAATGGCGGCGATGATCAGCCCGATGGCGAAACCGCCCCAATTGGGCAGCCCGAAAAATGCCAGCAGGTCCAAGTTACGCCCGCCATCGGTGATCCATAGCGCGGCCAGCTTGTCGCGCCAGCCGGACAGCACACCTTGCAGGCTCATCTGTGCGACCACCGCGAAGATCAGCCCGGACACGACCGAACGCAGGTTGCCGGTCGCCGCCAGCACCAGCAAACGCCCAGAACAGCCGCGCGCCAGCACCATACCCACACCAAACAGCAGCCCGCCGATGATCGCGCCTGACCAGCTGCCCGGCACGGCCATCATGCGCGCATCCTGCGGCTGCATCAGGCCCAGCAGATATGCGCCCTGCACCCAGACCACGGCCGTGGAAAAGGTCAGCAGCCAGACCGCCACCCCGTCGTTCATATGGCCGCGTGCGAATTCGACCGTGGCGGCGCGCAAGCAAAACCGCGAGCGTTGCGCGGCCACGCCGAACACCACCCCGGTGATCAGTCCGAACAGGGCGGCAGAGGGGGCCTCGCCAATTCCTTCGACAATGCTGAGCAGATCCATCGCGCGTCTCACTTCCTGAAATTCAGACAACTGCATAGGTGGCAAGGCCGGGCAGCGCCTTGATGCAGATCAGATGATGCGCGCTGCAATGGGTCGAAAGCGACTGTTTGCAGTCGCACATGAGCATGCGCGGCAGGTGATTCGCTTGCAGGTTTCCCAAATGATCAGGCGCAACCCGGAGGAGGACCGCAAGATGACTATCGAATTCGACGACGACGTAATGGCGGGCCTTTCCACGGTCATGCCCGACGACATGACGGCCCTTGTCGAAGAGGTGACAGAAGCCGCCGAAGCGACCGAACAATCGCCGCTTGCGCCGTCGTCCTTTCCGTTTTCCGTGGATACCGCGACCCTGCCTTTGGAAGGCGGAACCGATCCGGCCTTTGGTACAGTAATGTGGCGCACGCTGGTCTGTGCCGACCGCACGCCTTCGTCCGACATGGTGATGGGGCTGGCCGAATTCGGCCCCGGCGGCACCCTGCTGCCGCATCGCCACGCCCCGGCCGAGGTGTACTACGGCGTCGAAGGCAGCGGCACGATCACAATCGACGGCGAGGCGCACCATATCGCCCCCGGCATCGCGGTCTTTGTCCCGTCCGAGGCAGAACATGGCACGGTGGCCGGGCCCGAGGGGCTGAAATTCGTCTATGTCTTTCCTAATGCCCGCTTTGCCGAGGTGGATTACAGGTTCTCGGCGGCAGGCGCACAGGGCTGAAACGGGCCTCGCCAAAGAACCTGAAAAGGCGTAATGGCAAGGCATGAAACGCCTTTATACCCTGTCCGACGCAAGAACGCTGCCGCTGTGGCGTCGCCCTTCGTCCTTGCTGTTCGTGATGGCCGCCGGCATGCCGGTGGCCTTTGCCACCTGGTCGGCGCTGCTCAATAACTTCGTCATCGAGGTGGCGAATTTCGACGGGTCCGACATTGGCTGGCTGCACACGGTGCGCGAAATTCCCGGTTTCCTGGCCATTGGCGTGATCGCCTTGATCATGTTCATCCGCGAACAGGTGCTGGGGCTTGTCGCGCTGGTGCTGCTGGGGGTGGCGACGGCGCTGACCGCGCAGTTCCCATCGCTTGGCGGGATTTTGACGCTGACCATGCTCAGTTCGATCGGGTTTCACTATTACGAGACGGTGAACCAGTCGCTGCAACTGCAATGGCTGCCGAAAGACCGCGCGCCGCAAATGCTGGGCTGGCTGCTTGCGGCCGGATCGGCGGCGACGCTTGTGGCCTACGGGCTGATCGTGTTGACATGGGACCGGCTGGGCCTGACCTATAACACGGTCTATATGCTGGCGGGCGGGTTTACGGCGGTGGTCGCGATCTTTGCTTTCATCGCCTATCCGCAATTCGAAAGCCCCGAGCCGCAGGTCAAGAAATTCATCCTGCGCCGCCGCTATTGGTTGTATTACGCGCTGCAATTCATGGCCGGCGCGCGGAGGCAGATCTTCACCGTCTTCGCGGGCTTCATGATGGTCGAACTGTTCGGCTTCGAGGTGCATGAAGTGACCGCGCTTTACCTGATCAACCTTGTGGCCAACATGGTGCTGGCCCCTGTGTTCGGCAAGGTCGTCCACCGCTTTGGAGAGCGCCGCGCGCTGATCTTTGAATATACCGGGTTGGTGACAGTGTTCCTGCTGTATGGCGGTATCTACTGGTTTGGCTGGGGTGTGCTGCTGGCCTCTATCCTATATGTGATCGACCATATGTTCTTTGCCCTCGCGCTGGCGCTGAAAACCTATTTCCAGAAGATCGCCGACCCGGGCGATATTGCCCCCACGGCGGCGGTTGCCTTTACCATCAACCATATCGCGGCGGTATTCCTGCCTGCGACGCTGGGCTATCTTTGGCTGGTCTCGCCAGCGGCGGTGTTCTTTCTGGCGGCGGCGATGGCGGCCACGTCCTTGTCGCTGGCCTGCCTGATCCCGCGGCACCCGGAAAAGGGAAACGAGACTGTATTCGCGCGCTTTGTCGCCGCGCCCGCGGAATAGGGCCGGTCATGTTTAGGCGGCACGCCCGCCGCACGTGCCGGTGCCTCCGGCGGGAGTATTTTGGGCAAACTGAAAACCCAAGCGCGGTGCCCTGCTTTCATTTTGCGAGAAATACTCCGGGGTGAGCCTTGAAAGGGGGGGGGGCCTTTCAAGGTGAGGGGCTGGCCCCTTCTTTCCTGCCATCAGGCAGGAAAATTCCGCCGCGCGGAAGAACGTCAGGTATTATGGCCTGCATGGCGGCTATGCCCTGTTCGCAGTGGGGGCGGTGGGCTAGTTTCCCACCATGCGCCGGAAGGAAGGGCGCGAAAGGACACACCATGAGCAGTCCCGGAAAATTCACCACCGGATCGACCATGCGCCACGTAGTCGTCATGACCTTGACCGGCTCTCTTGGGCTTAGCTTGATGTTCTTGGTGGATTTCCTGGCCCTGTTCTGGATTTCCCGCCTGAAGGGCGAAGTGTTGATCACCGCCGTCGGATTTGCCGGCGTGATCCAGTTCTTCGTGATCTCGGTTGCCATGGCCATGATGATCGGCGCGGTCGCGCTGGTTAGCCGTGCCTTGGGGCGCGGCGATGTGGACGAGGCGCGGCGCAATTGCCGGATCTGCCATGGTCTATGCGATATCGGTGCAGACAGTGATGGCGCTGACGGTGTTCGTGTTCCGCCGCTCGCTGCTGATCTGGTCGGGGGCCGAGGGCGAAGCGCTGGAAGTTGCGGTGCAGTTCCTGGGCATCGCGCTGCCATCGCTGCCGATGATTGCGGCGGGGATGACTGCATCTGCGGTGCTTAGGGCGGCGGGGGATGCCTGGCATTCGATGCTTGTCACCACGTCGGCCGGGCTGGTGGCGGTGGTGGTCGATCCGCTGTTCATCATCTATTTTGGGCTGGGCGTTCCGGGGGCGGCTATGGCGATCATTGTCAGCCGTTCTGTCATGGTGGGGCTTGGGCTTTACTGGGCGATCCGCGTGCGCAAACTGCTGGGGTGTCCCAGCCTGCCGGACCTGCGCCAGAACCTGCCCGCCTTTCTGGCTATTGCCGGGCCCGCGGTGCTGACCACGATTTCCACGCCCTTTGGCAATTGGTTGCTGACCCGGGCCATGGCTCAACATGGCGACAGCGCCGTCGCCGGGCTGGGCGTGACCATGCGCATGACGATCCTAGCCTTTGGCGGCATCATCGGCCAGAACTATGGCGCGGGATTGCCGGATCGGGTGCGATCCGCCTATCGCGATGCGCTGATTTTTTGCATGGGCTACACGGTGGTGGTCTGGGCGGTGCTGGTGCTGATGTCCGATCCGGTGTCGCGCAGTTTCGGCCTGGGAGAGGAGGGCGCGCAGGTGGTGCATGTCTTTGCCCGCATGTCCGGGCCTTTCCTGTTCACCGGGGCGCTGTTCGTGTCCAACGCGGCCCCCATCCACATGCCGAACCCCAGCGCCAGCGGGTAGATCAGCAGCCCGTCGCGGGTCCAGTTGGCCATGGTGGCGTTGTCGTCGGGCAGGCCTTTGCGAACATCATCGCAGGCAGCTGTGCGGCCTGGGTTGGCTGGCGGTTCGTGCGGCAGATGGGCGGCGCGCCTGCGCCTGTGGCCCGCGCAACTGCCCTCGCCGTGCCGCCCGTGTGACAGGCTGCGCTTGACCAGGGGGCGTTGCGGGCCTAACCCACAGACAAGCCACAGCCGGAGACGTTCGACATGCCCACCTTTACCGCCATGACCACCCTGAAAGGCAAAGACCCGGCAGAGGCGCTTGGCCTTGCCATGGAAAACCTGATCCCCGAACCCACCGGCATCGGCGTGTTCGAAATCGAGGATGGCAGCGGGTTGTGGGAGGTCGGCGGCTATTTCACCGAAACCCCCGACATTGCCGGGCTGGAACTGCTGGCCACGATGCATGGCGCGAAACCCTTTACCGTGTCCGAACTGCCAGAAACCGATTGGGTCGCCAAGGTGCGCCGCGAATTGACACCGGTCGAGGCAGGGCGCTTTTTCGTTTATGGCAGCCATGACGCCGACAAGGTGCCCGAAGGCAAAGAGGCACTGCTGATCGAGGCGGCGATGGCATTCGGCACCGGCCACCATGGCACCACGCTTGGCTGCCTGCGCGCGGTGGACCGCTTGGCGGACCAGGGGTTCGTCGGCAAGAACGTGGCCGACGTGGGCTGCGGCACCGCTGTTTTGGCCATGGCGGCCGCCAAAATCTGGCCCAACCCGGTTCTGGCGGGTGATATCGATGCGGTTGCCGTCGAAGTGGCCGAGGCGAACGTGCGCGCCAACGGCCTGGAAGGCCGCGTGAAATGCGTCGAGGCGGCCGGTTTCGGCCATCCCGACCTGGCAGCCGCGGCCCCCTTCGATCTGGTCTTTGCCAATATCCTCAAAGGACCGTTGATCGACCTTGCCCCGGATATGGCCGCCCATTTGCAACCGGGCGGCTATGCGATTCTATCGGGGATTCTGGTCGAGCAGGCCGATGATGTGGTGGCCATTTACAGTGAAAATGGCATCAATCTTGTGAATCGCGAGGACATTGGTGAATGGACGACGCTAATCCTGCAGAAAAATTTGTGAACGTGTAAAGATCGAGGCAATCTGCATATCGTTGCCCGAATTTGAACACAAAGTCGGGTTAACCAAAGGGAAGTTTGTTTATCACAACTTTGGAGGCTGCTGTCATGGCCGACACATTTGAAGACTTCGAAACACGCCTGCGCCGTATTGGCCGCAAACGTGCGAAACTGGCCAACGGCTATACGTCTGTCGTCGGCAAAGACGGGCTGATTATCGTAAAACCCCGCCGCGCGCGTCGCGGTATTCCGGTCAAGGGTCTGTCCCTGCTGGTCTGTGGCTTCTTCGGGTTCAAAGGCCTGCTGCTTGGGCACCTGGGTCCGGAAACCTACAACGACCGTTTGACCCGCTTGTCTTCGGGCACGCCGATCGAACAGGCAGGCGCTGCCGCGCTTGCACCCGATGCGGTCAGCGGATGGGTTGCCACCCGGGTTGGTCCTTACCTGCACTGAGCGTAAGCGTTCAGGAGGTTGGCTGCGCCATTCGTGGCGCAAATGACAGAAACCGCCGCGCCCAGATCGGGCACGGCGGTTTTTCTATTGAACAGGCACGCGGCGCGGTTGCCCGCGCCCGCAGCGTTCAGCGACGGGTGAAGAGCGCGTTCACATCGCTGCGGCACAGGCCGATGTCGTCAAGCTGGGCATCGGTCAGGTTCGACAGCGCCAGGCGGGTGCGATGCGCGGCACGCATGTCCGCAACGCCATTCACGATGGACGAAATGAAGCGGCTGACGCCGACGGAAATTTCAAGCGACAGGGCGGATGCCCGGTGGGATTCATACATGGCCATCATGGACCTCCTTGGATCTTGGGAACGGGCGACTGGCCCGGCTGCGTCTTTCTAAGCGGCAGATAGGCCTACTGCCGGATTCCCACAAGCGTCGTTTTTCGCGTAGCGCCTTGCGTTCAGCGCATATCTTTTGGGCGAAAAATAAATAATGAAAATAAGGCGTTAAAGCAAAGCTGGGGTGCCGTTTTTACCGCTTTGAATGTCGTATTTTGCCGCAAACCGCTGTTGCAGCCCTGCCATCCGGGCAAAGTGTTGCATTCTATTCATATTGGTGTTTGTTCGCGTTTCGTGCTACTGCATCCGAAAAGCAACAGGGCAGGGCAGTCATCTTGAGAGTTTTAGGCATCGACCCCGGGTTGCAGAACATGGGCTGGGGGGTGATCGACGTGGATGGTTCGCGCCTGAGCCATGTCGCGAACGGCATCTGCCATTCCGGCAAGGGCGAGCTGGCCACGCGGCTGCTGATCCTGCACGAACAACTGACCGAGGTGCTGGCGCGCTACCAGCCGACCACGGCGGCGGTGGAACATACATTCGTCAACAAGGACGGGGCCGGCACGCTGAAACTGGGCCAGGCCCGCGCCATTGCCCTGTTGGTGCCCGCGCAGGCGGGGCTTGATGTGGGCGAATACGCCCCCAACAAGGTCAAGAAATGCGTCGTTGGCGTGGGGCACGCGGCCAAGCAGCAGGTCGATCACATGGTCAAGATGCAGTTGCCTGGCGTGGTGATCAACGGGCCGGATGCGGCCGATGCGCTGGCCATCGCCATGTGCCACGCCCATTATGCTCGCGCGGGCGACACCTATGAGGCGGCGATCAGAAAGGCAAGCGCATGATCGGCAAGATTTCCGGACGGATCGACTATCGCGGTGAAGATCACGTGCTGATCGACGTGCGCGGGGTGGGCTATCTTGTTTACTGCTCGGACAGGGTGCTGGCGGGGCTGCCACCAGTGGGTGAGGCGGTCGCGCTTTATACGGACCTGTTGGTGCGCGAGGACGTGCTGCAACTGTTCGGCTTCCCGTCCCTGATTGAGAAGGAGTGGCACCGGTTGCTGACTTCGGTTCAGGGGATCGGGGCCAAGGCGTCGCTGGCGATACTGGGCACCTTGGGGCCTGACGGGGTCAGCCGTGCGATTGCACTTGGCGATGTGACCGCGATCAAGGCGGCCAAGGGGATCGGGCCAAAGACCGCGCAGCGCGTGGTGATCGAATTGAAGGACAAGGCCCCGGCGCTGATGGCCATGGGCGGCACCATGGCCGATGCGATGGAGGGCACGGCTGAAGTGATCGACGAGCAGGAGGGAGCGGCCCCCGCCCCCATCGAGGGGACGAAGCCCGCGCGCCGGTCCAAACCGGCGCCTGCCCGCCGCAATGGCAGCGCGCAGGCCCAGTCCGAGGCGCTGTCGGCCCTGTCGAACCTTGGCTACGCCCCGTCCGAGGCCGCGCAGGCCGTGGCGCAGGCGGCGGGCGATGCGCCCGAGGCAGACACCCAGACCCTGATCCGCGCCGCGTTGAAACTGCTGGCGCCGAAAGGGTAAGCGATGACTCCGGACCCGACTTTGCGCCCCGAACCCATGCCCGAGGATGGTGACCGCGCTCTGCGCCCGCAGGTTCTGGACGAGTTCATCGGTCAGGCGGAGGCGCGCGCGAACCTCAAGGTGTTCATCGCCTCGGCCCGTCAGCGCGGCGAGGCGATGGACCACACGCTGTTCCATGGCCCGCCCGGCCTTGGCAAGACCACGCTGGCGCAGATCATGGCCAAGGAACTGGGCGTGGGGTTCCGCATGACCTCTGGTCCCGTTCTGGCCAAGGCGGGCGATCTGGCGGCGATCCTGACCAATCTTGAAGCTAATGACGTGCTGTTCATCGACGAGATTCACCGGCTGAACCCGGCGGTCGAAGAGGTGCTTTACCCTGCGATGGAGGATTTCGAGCTGGATCTGGTGATCGGTGAAGGCCCCGCCGCGCGCACCGTGCGGCTGGACCTGCAACCTTTCACGCTGGTCGGGGCGACAACCCGTATGGGGCTGCTGACCACGCCCTTGCGCGACCGGTTTGGTATTCCCACGCGGCTGCAATTCTACACGGTCGAAGAACTGGACGATATCGTCACCCGCAACGCCCGCCTGCTGAACGCCCCGGCAGAGCCGGAGGGCGCGCGTGAAATCGCCCGCCGTGCCCGCGGCACCCCGCGCATCGCGGGCCGCCTGCTGCGTCGGGTGGTGGATTTCGCGTTGGTCGAGGGCAACGGTCGCGTCACGCGCGAGATTGCCGACCATGCGTTGACCCGTCTGGGCGTGGACCAGTTAGGGCTGGACGGGGCTGACCGGCGCTATTTGCATTTGATTGCCGAAAGTTATGGCGGCGGGCCGGTGGGGATTGAAACCCTGTCTGCGGCCCTGTCGGAATCGCGCGATGGGCTGGAGGAGGTGATCGAGCCTTACCTGCTGCAAAAGGGGTTGATTCAGCGCACCCCGCGCGGGCGGATGTTGGCACAGGCGGCGTGGCGTCATCTGGGGCTGGAGGCACCCAAGACAGAGCGGGATTTGTTCAACTGATAGCGCCCCGGCCCGCGCGAGGGGGTGGACCTTGCCGCCGCCCTGCGCAAGAAGTGGGGTAAATACCTGACGGAGGCCACATGACCCTGACCGCCACTGATATCGAAACGCTGTTCACCACATCCGCGGGCGAATACCGCTTTGCCCGCTGGGGCCGCCCCATCGTGCCGGTGGTTTTCGGCGTCGAGGAAGAGACCCTGCAAGTCATCAAGGGCGCGGTCGAGGCAGTGGTGGCGCTGGCCGGTCACAAGATGGCCGAGACGGATCCGGAGCTTGGCGCGAACCTGATGTTCTTTTTCTTCCGTGAGTGGGATGAATTGCTGGATGTGCCCAACCTGGAGAAGCTGATCGACGGGCTGGACCCGCTGGTGGCACGGCTGAAGGCGCAGGAGGCCACGCAGTATCGGGGTTTTCGCTTTGACGATGACGGGGCGATCCAGGCAGCCTTCTGTTTCGTGCGGATGAAAGGTGACATCGCGGACCAACCCGCCGATGTGCTGTCGCTGTCACAGGCGATTCACGCGATCCTGCTGTGGTCGGATCAGGCCTTTGCGGCCCGTTCGCCGCTGGCTGTTGCCGATGGCGGGACGGTGCTGCGCCCTGAGATCGCAGGGGTGATCCGGGCGGCCTATGACCCGGTGATGCCCGCGGCAACACAAGATGCCAGTCACGCGATGCGGCTGGCGGCGCGGCTGGCTGTCAGCGGGTAAGGGTGAAGAACAGGCGACGGAAGGGAAACTGCACGCTGCCATCCGCCGCACGCGGATAGAGTGCATTGATTTCAGTGTCATAGGCGGCGACTAGCGCGCTGCGCTTTGCGCAGGGAAGGGCGTCCAGCACGGGTTTGCCATAGGTGCTTTCGGTGAAGCGGCGTATCGGATGGCCTTGGGGGCTGGCTGCTAACGTCTGGAAATACTCGGTTTGCCAGAGAGCCAGATTGCCCAAGGGGGCGAGCAATCCGTGATAGGCTTGCGGCGTCAGGATGCCGGGGCCATCTGCCGGCACCGTGCCGAACAGCTGCCTGGACAGGCACCGCCAAAGCCGGTGCGAGGGCGCGTTGTTCATGCCCGGAGAGCTGTCCACGCCAATGACAGGGCGGCCCAGCATCGCCACTGCCGGTCCCGCCGCCCCGGCACCGCAGCCCAGGTCGATCACGGTGCTGCCCGGAAATTCCAGCCCGTTCGGCAGCGGCGGCAGCGCGCGAAGCAGGTCCAGTGCGGGCCGCAATTGATGCCCTGAAAAGCGTGCGTATTTTTCCGGGCTTCAATCGTCTGCCATTTCGGCTTTCCTTGAAAACCACCGTTCCAAAAGAAAACGGCCGGGGTTTTACCCCGGCCGTCTGAATGTGCTTATGCGGAAGGTTCAGGCTCCATCCCGCCAGTTCCGCCCGAGGGCTTGGCCTTGGGCTTGGTCTTGGGAATCGCCGTGACCGAGGGGGCAGAGCCCGCATCGTCGGTATCATCCTCGTCCACCGCATTCGGCGGATCGCCCTTCATCACGCGCTTGATCTCTTCGCCGGTGAGGGTTTCGTATTCCAGAAGTCCTTGGGCAAGGTTTTTCCACTCGTCCTTGCGCTCGGTCAGAATTTCATAGGCCTTGGCATAGGCCTCCTGTACGAAACTCTTCACTTCTTCCTCGATCAACTCCTTGGTGTGGGCAGAGACCGAGAAACCGGGGGTCTGGCCGGAATATCCCTCGTGCGCCTCGGCGTAGTCGATGTTGCCGACCTTGTCGGACATGCCCCAGCGCAGCACCATGGCGCGCGCCAGTGCGCTGGCCTGCTGAATGTCGCCCGCAGGGCCGTTCGACACGTTCTGCTCACCGTATTTGATGATCTCCGCAGCCTTGCCAGCCATGGTCATGGCCAGCTTTTCCTCGCACTCGGATTTGTGCCAGTTCAAGCGGTCGATTTCCGGAAGGGAGACCACCATGCCCAATGCGCCACCGCGCGGGATGATTGTTGCCTTGTAGACCGGATCGCACTGCGGCAGGGCAAGGCCGACCACGGCGTGACCGGCCTCGTGATAGGCGGTCTTTTCCTTCTGGTCGGGTGTCAGCACCATCGAGCGGCGCTCGGCCCCCATCATCACCTTGTCCTTGGCATTCTCGAAATCCTCCATGGTCACGTAATGACGGCCCACACGGGCGGCCATCAGCGCGGCCTCGTTCACGAGGTTGGCCAGATCCGCACCCGAGAAACCGGGCGTGCCGCGCGCGATGATGCGCATGTCGGCATCGGCGGCCAGGGGCACCTTGCGAGCGTGGACCGACAGGATTTTCTCGCGGCCCTTGATGTCGGGGTTCGGGACGGTGACCTGACGGTCGAACCGGCCCGGACGCAGCAGCGCGGGGTCCAGCACGTCGCGGCGGTTGGTGGCGGCCAGGATAATCACGCCCTCGTTCGCCTCGAAACCGTCCATTTCAACCAACAGCTGGTTCAGGGTCTGCTCACGTTCGTCGTTGCCGCCGCCGTAACCAGCGCCACGGGCGCGGCCCACGGCGTCAATCTCGTCGATGAAGACGATGCAGGGGGCATTTTTCTTGGCCTGTTCGAACATGTCGCGCACACGGGATGCGCCCACGCCGACAAACATTTCCACGAAGTCAGAGCCGGAGATGGTGAAGAAGGGCACGCCTGCCTCGCCTGCAATTGCGCGGGCCAGCAGGGTTTTACCGGTACCCGGAGGGCCGACCAGCAGTGCGCCCTTGGGAATCTTGCCGCCAAGACGGCTGAATTTCTGCGGATTGCGCAGGAATTCCACGATCTCTTCCAGTTCTTCCTTGGCTTCGTCGATGCCCGCCACGTCGTCAAAGGTGACGCGGCCGTGCTTTTCGGTCAGCAGCTTGGCCTTGGATTTGCCAAACCCCATCGCCCCGCCTTTGCCGCCGCCCTGCATCCGGTTCATGAAATAAACCCAGACGCCGATCAGCAAAAGGAATGGCAACAGCGTGACCAAGAAGGCCTGGAGCATGGATTCCTGTTGCGGCTCGGCGGTGACTGGTACGCCGTTCTGGACCAGCATGTCGGTGACTGCCGCGTCTTCAGGCTTGACCGTGGTGTAATCCTTGCCGTCGTTTCCGCGATAGCGGACGCGCTCGCCGTCGATGGTCACTTTAGCCACCTCGCCGTTTTCGGCAGCCTGCACGAATTCTGTGTAATTCACCGCTTGACTGTTCAGCGAGTTGCTTTGCCCGTTGAACAGGCTGAACAGGGCCATCAGCATAAGTAGCAGAATGACCCAGAAGGCGATATTTCTAGCGTTTCCCAAGGAAAACCTCCCGATAGATGCTGGCCTCGGCAGGTAACACAGAAGCCTGAGAGGTAAAATAGGTATCGCCGCGCCTTCTTCAATGCACAATCGCCCGCTGCGGCGGCTGATTGCCCGCGCTGCAAGGTCGCGGGCCTAGGATACGAGCAAACTGTTAAAGAATTCTTCATCCTGTTTTAGCAATTTTGCGATCGATCCAGCATTCAGCCCCAGCAACGGGCTGGCGATCAGGGTCTGGCCGCGCCAGACGGCGGGGGCGGATTGCGCGGCGGGTTCGGGCAACTCTGCGGCACGCCAGTCTTCCAGTTGTGCAAGCCCGTCAGGCCCGGTGGCGCGCAGTTCGACCCCGTCAGGCCATTGCCCTTCCAGTTGCCAGCGGCCATCCCAAGGCGATCCCGGCGCGGCGCGGGTATCGGCTACGGCGCGAGGGTCGCGGCAGATGCGCAGCCGCCCCCGGTCCGCACCGGTCAGGATGACGACACGGCATCCGTGCAGGGCCATGCCGCGCCCTTCGAACAGCCCGTCCAGCAAGGTTTGCACGGCGCGGCGGCGGGGGGCGTATTCCGCGCCGGACACCCAGCACAGCGCGTGAACCAGCAGGCGTCGGGCGATCTCGTCTGGCAAGTTTCGCAGTTTTCGCAGGCAAATCAGGACATCGCCGCGATCGACACTGGCGGCATCGCGCGCGGCAAGAAACGTGTACCAATCAAGGGCGCGGCGCACATCACGAAGGTTGGCGGCGACATGGGCCAGGCCGTCCGTCGTGATGCCCAAAGGGGCCAGCGCAGCCAGAACCTGACGGGCGCGCACGCGCTCGTAACCGGGGTCCGTGTTGCTGGGATCGTCTGCCCATGTCCGGCCGCGCGCCAAAAGAAAGTCGCGCAAATCACCGCGTTTCAATGCCAGGATGGGGCGGATGAATTCCACACCATCGCGGTGGCTGCGGGGGGACATGGCCGATAGCCCGTCCACACCAGCCTCGCGTGCAAGCCGCATCAGAAAGGTTTCGGCCACGTCATCGGCGGTGTGGCCAAGGGCGATATGGTTGATGTCACGCGCCTTGGCCCAATCGGCCATCAGCGCATATCGCGCGCGGCGGGCGTGGTCCATCAGGTTGCCGGTCCCGTCCCAGCCGGTCCAGTGCAGGGTGTCATGGGACAGGCCAAGCGCGGCAGCCTGTGTGGCGACGGCGCGGGCCTCGTCCGCGGCTTCGGGGCGCAGGCCGTGATCGACGGTTACAACATGCAGCGCCACGCCGGACCGCGCGGCCCATTCCGTGGCCAGATGCAACAATGCGGTGGAATCGCTTCCGCCCGACACGGCAAGGCCGATGCGGGCGGGCAGGGGGCAGGGCAACAGCCGGTCAAACGCCTGTGCCGCCGCATCCATCAGCCCCCCGTAGCCAACGGCTGCGGGGGTGCCGACGTTTTCATTCACGGGCATCCGATTCGGGCGCGGGCGGTTTCGGCCTGTTCGACGGCAGGCGCACCGGGAAAGCGCATTCCGACCTCGGACAGGGTCACGCAGGCCTCTTGCGTCTGGCCAAGCTGGCCAAGCGCATTGCCCAGCAGATACAAAGCCTGCGGGGCTTGCGGGCCTTCGGGTTCGGCGGTGAACCCTTGCAGGTAGGCGCGCGCCTCGCCGGTCTTGTCGCCCATCTTGGCCAGGGCCTCGCCGCGCATCAGATGCGCTTGCACGGCCATCGGGCCACCAGGGTAGCTTTCGTTAAACAGCGCGAATTTCTTGGCGGCCTCTTCGAAAGAGCCACCGTCGAAGGCGGCCTTGGCCGCATCGAAATCGGCCTTTTCGCCCACGGCCATCTCTACCTCGTGGCCGGCCATGTCATCGCCAGACCCGATGCTGGTCGAAGGCAGGGCCGGCGCGGTCACCGCCGCCACCTTGCCGGCATCGCCGCCAAGGGTGCTGGTCTGGCCCAGCTTGGACAGATCGCCGCCCTCCAGTTCGACCAGACGGAATTCCAGATCGCCGATGCGGTTGGTGCCATCGGTCACAACGCTGTTGATGCGGAATTCAAGCTGCTCGCTTTTCGCGGTCAGGCGGGACAGGTGCGCCTCGATCGCGTCCAGCCGTTGCAGGGCCGATCCGCCCACGGCCACGCCCGGCGCGCCCGTGGTGGAAAGCTCGCGCTTCAGTTTCTGGACCTCGACATTCAGGACCGTCAGTTCCTGCCGGATGTCGGCCAGCGTCTGGTTGCGGTCCTGCGCGGATGCGCATAGCGGCATCATGGCAAGTGCGACGACAAGTCCGAAGCGCATCTTCATGGGCGTTCCTCCGATCAGGACATGCCTGCCGCCAGCACCGTCACGGCGCGGCGGTTCTTGGCATAACATGCCTCGGTCGAGCAGACCTCGATCGGGCGTTCCTTGCCGTAGGACACGACGCGCAACCGGCTGGAGGCGACGCCTTGGGAAATCAGGTATTCCTGCACCGAATTGGCGCGGCGTGCGCCAAGCGCAAGGTTGTATTCCCGCGTGCCCTGTTCGTCGGCGTGGCCTTCGATCACGGCGGTGTAATCGGAATTGGTCATCAGCCATTGCGCCTGACCTTGCAGGGTTGCGCGGCCCTCGGGTGTCAGGGTGGACTGGTCCACCGCGAACAGAACGCGGTCGCCCACGCTTTGCTGGAAATACGCTGCCGATGCGGGATCGTTCGCGCTGCCCGGAATGATGCCCGCATTCGCGGCATTGCCGCCAAGGGCAACATCGTTGCCGAAGCGATCCGCGCCGGTTTTCGCACAGGCGCAGAGCGCCAGTGCCCCCGCGATCAGGGCTGCTCGTGCCAGAATTTTCATATCGTGTATCCCACGTTTTGCATTGTTGTTTCGCCCTTCTAACACAGGCCAAAGCCCATGGGAATCGGTGGTGTCATCACGTTTGCGTCTGCGCAATCCCCTGCCGAGGCGGCCGCCGTGCTATTTTTGCAGCGGCCCCCATGCCGGATCGGATGCGGCGCCGCCGGTGCTGACGGGTTTCAGGTTCCGACCGGTGCTGTCCACGGAATACAGCCGCGCCTCTCCGCCCGCGCCCTGGGTTTCGCGGGTGAACATGATGACACGCCCGTTCGGCGACCAAGTCGGGCCTTCGTCCAGGAAAGAGGCGGTGAGCAGGCGTTCCTCGGACCCGTCCACGCGCATCACGCCGATATGGAACCGGCCCTTGTTTTGCTTGGTGAATGCGATCAGATCACCGCGCGGTGACCAGACGGGGGTGCCGTAACGGCCCTGCCCGAAGGAAATGCGCGTTGCCTCGCCGCCGTTTGCGTCCATGACATAAAGCTGCGGCGTGCCAGAGCGGTCGGATTCGATCACGATCCGGCTGCCATCGGGAGAGAAGGATGGCGCGGTTTCGATCGAGGGCGCATTGGTCAGGCGCACAGGGGACGCGCCATCCACCGTCATGCGCCAAAGGTCGGTGTTGCCGCCTTGGGTCAGCGAGAAGACAACCGTATTGCCATCCGGCCCGAAGCGCGGCGAAAACGCCATGTCGCCGTCGGGGATCGGCAGGGCGCGGCGGCCGACGCTGGCCACGTCCAGCACGTAGATGCGCGGAAAACCGGTTTCATAAGAGGTATAAAGGATACGGTCGCCAGTGGGCGAGAAGCGCGGCGCCAGCACGATGGCGGAACTGTCGGTCAGGTATTGAACGTTCGCGCCGTCGTAATCCATGATCCCCAGCCGTTTCTGGCGCTGGTCCTTGGGGCCTGCCTCGGCCACGTAAACCACGCGGCTGTCGAAATATCCGCCCTCGCCGGTGATACGGTTGTAGACGGCATCGGCTACCTTGTGCGCCATGCGCCGCCAGCCTTCCTGCGTGCCGGCAAATTGCAGCCCATCGCCCAGTTCCTGCCCTGCAAACACATCATACAGGCGGAATTTCACGTTGATCAGCCCGTTCGCATCGGTCGAAACCGCGCCGGTGATCAGCGCCTGCGCGTTGATCGCTTTCCAGTCGGCATATTGCACGGGGCTGGAAAAGGCGGTGACCTGGCTGATGAACGCATCCGAAGGGATCTGCCGGAACAGGCCCGTGCCGATCAGATCGTCCACGACCACCTGGCTGATCCGCGCGGCCATGTCGGAAGCACCGGCGGATTCCGCGATGAACTGCGGCACGGCGATGGGCATCGGTTCGATCACGGCATCGGTGATTTCCAGCCGCAAACGCCCGCTGTCCTGCGCTATGGCGGCGGGGGGCGTGGCCAGGGCCACGAGGGCTGTCAGGGCCAATCGGGCAAGGGTCTTTACAGGCGTCATTGCTTGGTCCTTTTTCGGGCGATGGGGATGCGGGGCCTTGCCCGATACTCGGTGCAAGATGGGCGGCTTTACAGGGGAATTTTCCAACGTTCCGCTCATTTGATCCTCATTTTCTCGGGGTTAAACACCAACTCAAGCTCTCGCCAATGCTCGTATTTTTCGGCTGGCAGGTCAAACCCGTCATTGCCACAACGGATGATGGCGCGGCGGGCCGCTTCGAAGGCTTGCCGGGCCGAGGTCTCGTTTCCGCCCTCGTAGCCGAGACGCCTGATCGTGGCGTGGATCGGTTTGCTGTCGCGGCCCATCTCCACCAGCACGGTGACGGTGGTGCGCATCGCCTCGGCGGACAGGGAACCGACGTTCCAGCAGCGTTGCACCGACACGCGCAGCGCGTCCTTGTCGCCCGCCGTCATCGGCGGGCCAGAGGGCGCGGTGCCATTGCCGTCTGTCGGCGGGCTGTCGCCGCCAGAGGCGGCGGAAGATGCGCTGCCGCCACCCAGTGCCGCCGCAAGCGCATCGTTGACCGCGTTCTGGTTGGTCGCGGGGGGCGTTGCGGGTGCGGGTTTGGTTTCCGCCACGGCGGCGGGGAGATTGGGGCGCGTTTTCGGGCGCAGCGACGCGGTCGGCGCGCTCGATGGTTTCTCTGTCGCTTCGGTCACGATCTCGGTCGTGGCCTCTTCGGGGGCGGTAGCCTCTTGCGGGTCTTGCGGGATGGGGGGCAGCGCATCATCGGGCACGACCTCCTCGCGCTGGACGGGGTCCGGCTTGGCTTCGGGTTCGGGCCGCGCAACCGGCTCGGGGGCGACGCGCGGCACCGGGCGCGGCACGGGGCGGTCGCTGACCGGCGGCGCCAGCACGGCCTGTTCCTGGGGCGGCGGCGCGATCCGCGGCGGCTCGTCTGACACGTCGGCCTCGGGCGTGGGGGCGGGCGGAGTGGGCGGCGGGGTTTCAGCCTCCGGTGCCTGCGTGACCTTGGGGGTCGCGGTCGCGGGGGGCGTGTCCTGCTGCGCCGGTGCAGGGGCGTCCGACTGCGCGTCATCGGGCGGGGCCGGCATGGCCACGTCGGTCGCGGTTTGAGGCGGGCGTGCGGCCTGCACCATCCGGTCGAATTCATCCCCGGTGATAACGGCCACTTCTGTCACCTCGAAGGGCTCGGGCGTGGGGGCGAACCCGCCGAACAGCAGCGCGGCGATGAAGCCCGCGTGCCCGACCCCGGAAATATAATGACCGATATGCACCGATGCGGCCTCCGGCTCAGTTTCCGCCGGCCGCAGCATCGGTCCCGTCAAGACGCGGGCCACCCGCATCCGTCACTAGGCCGATATTGGCAAACCCGCCGCGGTTCAACGCGCCCATGACCTGCACCACCTGCGAATAGGGCACAGCGCCATCGGCCCGCAGGAACACCCGGTCACCTTCGCGTTCGGCGGCGATGGCGCGCAACCGATTCACCATGTCGGCGACCGGCACTTCGGTGGTCTGGATCATCACGGTGCCTTCCGCCGTGATGGTGACGGACAGGGGTTCCTCCTGCTTGCCCGGCAGGGCATTGGCGGCGGTTTTCGGCAATTCCACCGGAACGCCCACGGTCATCAGCGGCGCGGCGACCATGAAGATGATCAGCAGCACCAGCATGACGTCCACGAAGGGCGTGACGTTGATTTCGGCCATGGGGCGTGCGCCCCCGGCCCGTGACCGCCTGCGGCGCGATCCGCCGGATTTCTGAACGACACCTGCACCCATGGCTCAGGCGTCCAACTGGCGGCTGAGAATGGTGGCAAATTCGTCGGCAAAACTTTCATAGCCCGCGACGATGCGGTCGCTGTCAGCGCTAAGCTTGTTGTAAAAGATCACCGCCGGAATGGCCGCGACAAGGCCAAGGGCCGTGGCCAGCAGCGCCTCGGCAATGCCGGGGGCCACGACGGCAAGGTTGGTATTTTGCTGTTCCGCGATGCCGATAAAGGCGTGCATGATGCCCCAGACCGTACCGAACAGGCCGACGAAAGGCGCGGTCGCGCCCACGGTGGCCAGCACTTGCAGCCCGCCTTGCAGGGCTTCTGCCTCGCGGGTGATGGCGACGTTCATGGACCGGTCGATGCGGGCCTGCGCACCGGCGATCAACGCGCCGTCGGTGCGGTGGCTGCGGCGCCATTCGATCATGCCGGCGGCGAAAATCTTTTCCGACTGGCCCGCGGGGTCTGCGCCGATCTGGTCGAACAATTTGTCCAGCGGATCGCCTGACCAAAAGGCGCGGTCGAATGCCTCTGCCTCGGCGCGGGCGCGGCGATAGGCGATCAATTTCTGCACGATGATCGACCAGCCCCAGAACGAGGCCGCGATCAGCGCGATCATCACCAGTTTCACGGTAAGGGTGGATTGGGCGAACAAGGCCCACATGGAAAAATCCATCGCGGGCGCCGCCAAAGTCTCTTGATTCATCTGCCTGCTCTCTTGGGGGGCCGTTCTCCGGCCATCTTTCGCAGCAGGCTATCCGATCACGGGCGCGATTGCCAACACAACCCGCCGTGAGGACCCGTTATCAGTGCAAAAGCAGGCGAATATTTGCCGGAAGGCGGGCGGGATGGCCCGTGTCATTGATCATCACCACGGTGACGATGGCGTGAAACAATTCTTCCTCGCCGCGCATTACCTTTTGATCCATGACCAGGCGGGCGGCGGTGACGCCTGTCACCTCGGTCAGAACGGTCAATTCGTCATCTAGGCGGGCGGGTTGCAGGTAGTCGGCCTCGACCCGGCGGACGGCGAATACCAGCCCCTCGTCCTCTTTCAGGGCGCGTTGGTCGATGCCAAGCCCGCGCACCCAGTCGCTGCGCGCCCTTTCGATATAGCGCAGATAGTTGGCGTAATAGACGATACCCGCCATGTCGGTGTCTTCGTAATAGACCCGGATCGGCAATTTATGCGTCATCTGTGCTGTCCCTTGTCCCGTTGCCCAGCACCCTATGGCGCGATTTAGCAAGGGGCAAGCAGGCGGTGTGATGACGTGGCGCACAAGTGCTGATTTGACGGGGCGCGCGCAGCGTTGCACCTTGCTGCAAACATCAAAGGAACGCGCCCATGCCCGCATTGAAACCCACCGCCTTTTACGGCGAGGTCACCTATCTGGGCCGCGTCGCCCGCCGCGACGAAACACTGCGGTCCGACCGTATGGAAGTCGTGCTGGCCACATGGGCCGGTGTTGCGGGCGAGGAGCATGGCGGCATCAACCGCCCCTCGTGCAGCCGCGTTCTGGCACAACACCCGCGCGGCACCACCATCCGCAATACCCGCCAGTTCAGCATCCTGTCCGAGGAGGAGCTTGCGCAGATCGCGGAAAAGATGGGCGTGGCGCAGATCGACCCGTCATGGGTCGGTGCCTCGATCTGCCTGCGGGGGCTGCCGGACCTGACGCATCTGCCGCCGTCCTCGCGGTTGCAATCGGACAGTGGCACGACGCTGGTGGTGGATATGGAAAACCGCCCCTGCACCCTGCCGATCGAGGAAATCGCCCGCGAATATCCCGAGGAGGCGCGCCGTTTCAAGGCCGCTGCCAGGAACCTGCGCGGCATCACCGCGTGGACCGAGCGCGAAGGCCCGCTGAAAATCGGCGAGCGGTTGCGCCTGCACATCCCCGATCAGCGCGTCTGGAACCATCTTGAAGGCACCCGCGCCTGACCCTGTTTCCCGACCGTTTTTCCGAACCCTATCGGCTCCTTGCTGCGCCTATTGGAAACCGGCGTGCCGCATCCGCGCCGTTCACTGATGCAAATGGGTCGAAAACGGCCCCTTGGGCAGTTCCTGCCCGCGCTATCCAAGGCTATGTAACCTTGAGGGAGGAACCCACCGTGACCGACATCGAAATCGCCCGCGCCGCGAAGAAAAAACCGATCATGGAGGTGGGAGCAGCCCTTGGCATCCCTGATGAACACCTGCTGCCTTACGGCCATGACAAGGCAAAGGTCGGCCAGGATTTCATCCGCTCGCTGAAAGGGCGTGAAGATGGCAAGCTGATCCTTGTGACAGCGATTAACCCGACCCCTGCGGGCGAGGGCAAGACCACCACCACCGTGGGGCTTGGCGACGGGTTGAACAGGATCGGCAAGAATGCCGCGATCTGTATCCGCGAGGCATCGCTTGGGCCGAATTTCGGCATGAAGGGCGGCGCGGCAGGGGGCGGATATGCCCAGGTCGTCCCGATGGAGGAGATGAACCTGCATTTCACCGGTGATTTCCACGCCATCACCTCGGCGCACAACCTGTTGTCGGCGCTGATCGACAACCATATCTATTGGGGCAATGCTCTGGAAATCGACGAACGCCGCGTGACATGGAAACGGGTGATGGACATGAACGACCGCGCTTTGCGGGATATCGTGACCTCGCTTGGTGGTGTGTCCAATGGCTTTCCCCGCCAGACGGGGTTCGACATTACCGTGGCGTCCGAGGTGATGGCGATCTTGTGCCTTTCGCGCGATCTGGCCGATTTGCAGGACCGTCTGGGCCGCATCGTCGTGGCCTATCGGCGCGACCGCAGCCCGATCTATTGCCGCGATCTGAAAGCTGATGGCGCGATGACCGTGCTGCTGAAGGATGCGATGCAGCCGAACCTTGTGCAGACGCTGGAAAACAACCCGGCCTTCGTGCACGGCGGCCCGTTTGCGAACATCGCCCATGGCTGCAATTCGGTGATCGCCACAACCACGGCGCTGAAACTGGCCGATTACGTGGTGACCGAGGCCGGCTTTGGCGCCGATCTGGGGGCTGAGAAATTCTTTGACATCAAGTGCCGCAAGGCGGGGCTGGAACCTGCGGCGGCGGTGATCGTCGCCACCATCCGCGCCATGAAGATGAACGGCGGCGTGGCCAAGGCCGATCTGGATGCGGAGAACGTCGAAGCGGTGCAGGACGGCTGCCCGAACCTTGGCCGTCACATCGCCAACGTCAAAGGCTTCGGCGTGCCGGTGGTGGTGGCGATCAACCACTTCTCGGGCGATACCGAGGCCGAGGTGAAGGCGGTGCAGGACTACGTGGCGCAGCAAGGGGCCGAGGCCATCGTCAGCCGCCACTGGGCCGACGGCAGTGCCGGTGCCGAGGATCTGGCCCGCAAGGTGGTGGAACTGACCGAAAGCGCGTCTCACTTCGCGCCGCTTTACCCCGACGAAATGCCCCTGTTCCAGAAGATCGAAACCATCGCCAAGCGCATCTACCACGCCGACGAGGTTCTGGCCGACAACAAGATCCGCGACCAGCTGCGTGCGTGGGAAGATGAAGGGTATGGCGATTTGCCGATCTGCATGGCGAAAACGCAATATTCGTTTTCCACCGATCCGACCTTGCGCGGTGCGCCGACCGGCCATTCCGTGCCGGTGCGCGAAGTGCGCCTGTCGGCCGGGGCCGGTTTCATCGTGGTGATCTGCGGCGAGATCATGACCATGCCGGGCCTGCCCCGCGTTCCATCGGCCGAGGCGATCGGCCTGAACGATGAAGGTCTGGTCGAAGGGCTGTTTTAAGCCCCGGGCCGAGGCTAAGAAGGCCGCGCAGAGGGGGCGGACCCCTCTGTGCGGCCTGCGCCCCCTTATGGGGGTGCGCGGCACCAGATAGATAAGTAACAGCAAGGAGAGATGCCCATGGCTGCGGATCTGATCGACGGAAAGGCCTTTGCGGCGGATGTGCGGGGCCGGGTGGCCACGCAGGTGGCGCGGCTGCAAGAGGTGCATGGCATCACGCCGGGACTGGCCGTCGTGCTGGTCGGCGAAGACCCGGCCAGCCAAGTTTATGTTAAGAACAAGGGCATCCAGACGAAAGAGGCCGGCATGGCCTCGTTCGAGCATAAGCTGGACGCGGGTGTCGCCGAGGCGGACCTGCTGGCCCTTATCGCGGATCTGAACGCCGATCCGGTCGTGCATGGCATTTTGGTGCAGTTGCCGCTGCCTAGTCACCTTGATGAATCCCTCGTCATAAACGCGATTGATCCCGCGAAAGATGTGGATGGCTTTCACATTTCGAATGTCGGGCTGTTGGCAACGGGGCAAAAGGCGATGGTGCCCTGCACCCCCCTTGGCTGCCTGATGATGCTGCGCGACCGCCATGGTGATCTGTCAGGAATGGAGGCCGTGGTGGTTGGCCGGTCGAACATCGTGGGCAAGCCGATGGCGCAACTGCTGCTGCGCGACAGCTGCACCGTGACCATTGCCCATTCGCGCACCAAGGATATCGAAGACGTGGTGCGCCGCGCTGATATCGTCATTGCCGCGGTGGGCCGCGCCCAGATGGTGCCGGGCGATTGGATCAAGCCGGGCGCGACCGTGATCGACGTGGGCATCAACCGTATCCCCGCCCCCGAAAAGGGCGAGGGCAAGACACGGCTGGTGGGGGACGTGGATTTCGACTCGGCCGCGGCTGTGGCAGGGGCGATCACTCCCGTGCCGGGCGGCGTTGGTCCCATGACCATCGCCTGCCTGCTGGCCAACACGCTGACCGCCTGCTGCCGCGCAAACGGACTGGCAGAGCCGGAGGGGTTGACGGCGTAAGCCCTGGGCGGCTTGGTATCAGCCACCGAAGGCGGGGCCGAACAGCCCCGCCAATACCACGTCATACATGATGCGACCGGGCAGCAGGGTGAAAACCCCCGCGCCCGCCAGCGCGCCCCATGTCAACCCCAGCATGATCTTGCGGTGCCGCGCCACCCGGCACTGACGGATCGCGACAATGGCCCCCACAAGCGAGAACAGCGCCACCAGCGACAGCAGGTGGATAGGCGAGAACGGCCCGACCAGCCGGATGTCATGTACCCAAAAGCTGGACAGCGCCACTGCCGCCATCAATGTCGCCCATGCCCACCCCATCCGCTTGTGCAGGTCCGACCCGTGCGGCAGTGAAAATATAACCACCGTCAGCGGCATCAGCGCCATGGCGGCGAAAGCGTGGATCTGGATCGGCAGGGCGGCGTTCAAAAGCGGGGCAAGGGTCATCGTATGGCCTTTTCGGTCTAGAGGTTGGCGGCAGATGCCTGATGCCCCCAGCCGTGCCAGAGTGCCTTTTGACGGCTCAACCTTCCTTGCGCAAAAGCACTGTTCCCTTCGCGAATGACCCAAGTCGACACCCCCATGTCATCCACGCTGCGTCAACGACGCGCGGCAAGATGGACCTATCCGGTCATCATCTGGCTTGTTCTGACGGTTCTGGCGACGCTGGCCGGGCCTTTCGGCACCTATGACCTGCTGGACCTTGTGCCGCGCCTTGCCTACTGGGGCCTGATTGTCGGCCTTTCTATCGTTTTCAATTACGTGTTGATGCAGCTGGTGCGGGGCGCAGCGCAGGCGGCTGCCGGGGCGCATGGCCTATGCGGTGGTGCTGGCGGTTGCGATCCATGGGATCAACCGCCTGGTTTTTGCCCGTTGGGGCGGGTGGCCCGATTTTCTATGGCTCGCCCTTGTCGTGATGGTGGTGGGCGCTGCGATCGAGGCGGCGCTGTTCTACTTGCGTCCCGACCCGACGCCCCTGCCGCAGCCCGATGCACCGGACCCGACCGAAGGTTTCCTACGCCGCGTCCCACTGGACAAACGCGGTGCGCTGATCCGGCTGGAAGCGCAGGACCATTACTTGAATGTCGTCACCACGATGGGCGACGCGCTGATCCTGATGCGCATGGCGGATGCCGCGGCTGAACTGGTCCGTGCCCATGGAATGCGCGTGCATAGGTCGCATTGGGTGGCCATCGACCGGGTGATCGGCCACCACCGCCGCGACGGGCGCGATTTCCTGATGACATCGGACGAGGCCGAGGTGCCGGTCAGCCGGTCCTTCCGCCCGGCGGTCAAGGCGGCGGGGCTGATCGCGCAACGGGGCTGGCGGCCCTAGGCGGGAACCGGCACCATCGTGCCTTGCATCACTGCCACCAGTTTTTCGTGATCGCCGTCAATGGCGACAACCTCGGCCGTGACCACGACCAATCGCCGCCCCGGTTTCACCACCTGCCCTGTCGCGCGCAGCCGCTGCCCCCGCGCGGGGGCAGTCAGGTTGATCTTGATCTCGGCGGTGACGACCTCGGCGTCTTCGGGCAGCATGGTCAGGGCGGCATAGCCAGCCGCCGTATCGCCAAGCGCAAAGCTGAGCGCAGCGTGGCCATGCCCCTGCTGCTGTGTCGCCAGCGGCAGGATCGGCGCTTCGATCACAACGCGCCCTTGCCCGGTCTCGACCAGCCGCGCGCCCAGTGTCTGCATCATCGCCTGCTTTGCGAAACTGGCCGCGATCCGGTCGCTGTGTTCCCCTGTCATGGCTGCTCCCTTGGTATCTTGCCGGGTTGGAAATACTGTGGCGCGGGCAACGGTGATGCAACAGGTTGACGTTACGATAGGTCAAGGGCAAGCGTGAAACAGGTACCCAAAGACCGGCAGCATTTGCATCCGCAATACTTGTGCTTTCATGGTATGTTCAGTTAACAGTCAGAATTAGAAGGGTTTTTGGCATACGAGTCAGGCAAGATCAGTGTTGTTAAAGTCGGTTTTTCAAAAGGTTCTGTCCGAATTGCGATCCGGTCTGGTGATTGCAATCGCACTGTTGTTGACGGTGGCTGCGGCGATTGCCGGACCTTTCAACACCTTTATCGCCTTCAGCATGGGCGAGCGCGCGATCTACTGGGGGTTGGTCGTTACGATTTCGCTGGTCCTGTCCTTCGTGATCCGAATCACGATCAGCGAGGTGATGAAGGATGCGCCCTATTGGCAACGCGCCGTGCTACTGGTGGCCGCGATGACGCTGATTCTGACGCCGGTTCTTGTGATCATGAACGAAGTCGGCCTGCGGGGGCGTGGGCTGGAACACCTCCCATTCTGGCGTCTTGCACTGTTCGTGGCGGCCATTTCCAGTTTGGTCATCATTGTCCGCTATTTCGTGGAAATCAGCAAAGAGGTGCCATCCACCGTGGCCACGCCCACAGTCGCCGCACAGGCAGCGGACCAAACTGCGGACCAGGCAGCGGCTCCTCCGCCGCGCCTTCACGCCCGGCTTCCCGAGGGCCATTATGGCCTTATCCACCGGCTGAGCGCGGATGACCATTTCGTTCTGGTGCATACCGAAAACGGTGCCCACCAGGTGCGGATGCGGTTTGCGGACGCGATTGCAGAGATGGACAACGTGATCGGTTACTGCACGCATCGCTCTCATTGGGTCGTGGCCACGGCGATCGAAGGGGTCGAGCGTGAGGGGGCAAAGCTGTTCTTGTGCATCAGCGGCGGCGCGCGGGTGCCAGTCAGCCGGAAATATCGCCCGAGGCTAGAGGCCGCAGGGCAGATCGACCTTTAGCGCGGCATCGGCATGGGCAGCGCGCGCGGCCCTGTCAGCACGGCGCGCGCCCTTGGCCCCATCAGCCGCGACAGCGCCGGGTCGGATGTGCGCAGACCGCCCGTATAGGTGCCGAACGCGGGCAGAATGACCCGGCGCTCATCATACAGAAAACAAGGCCGCGCCGCGCCCGCGCCCTTCACGGGCAGCTTTGCTTTCGGGTGGTAATGTCCTGAAATTTCACCCGTTTCCGGTGTTGCGATGTGGCGGAAAACCAGCGTCGCTAGGGTCAGTTCGGCCAAGTGCGCGCTGGACAGGGGCAGCGGGCCGGGGTCGTGGTTGCCCTCGATCCAGACCCATTCCCGGCCCGATTGCAAGCGGGTCAGCCAGTCCTGCACCTGGATCGCTACGGCGCGGCCCGCCTCCATGTCGTCGAAGGTATCGCCAAGGCAGATGACGCGGGTGGGGGAAAGCGCCTCGATCTCGGATTGCAGGCGTTGCAGGGTATCCTGCACCTCGTACGGGGGGATCTGGAGGCCCGCGCGGCGCGCCATCCGTTCGGCCTTGCCCAGGTGCAGGTCGGATACCGTCAGCGTGCGCGCCTTGGCCCACCACAGGGCGCCCGAGGGGCGGGCGGTCAGGGTGCAGCCCTGGAATTCGAAATGATGAGAGGCGTCCATGGCGCAGGGGATGGCAGGGCGCGGGCGGGCGGTCAAGTCAGGCCGGCGGCGCTCATCAGGCGCTCTGTCTCCTCGGCCAGCAGCCGCTCGCGGGCTTGTCCCTCGACCGGGACGCGGCCGACTTCTAGCAGCATGGGCGCGGCAAGGGGCGTCACGCGGTCCAGGCGCAGCAGATCGATATCGGGGCCGATCCGGGTCAGCATTTCCTCGATCCGGGCAAAATCGACAAGGCCGCGCATTGCCTCGGCGCGGGTGATCCGCATCAGCAGGTGATCGGGGTCATATTTCGCCAGCGTGTCATACAGGATGTCGGACGAAAACGTCGCCTGCCGCCCCGATTTTCGCTGCCCGGGCAGGTTGCGCGGGGTCAGGCCGGCGATCGTGGCGACGCTGCGAAAGGTCCGTTTCATCACCGCATTGCCCTGCAACCAGCCGTCCAGCCCCGCGGCAAGGCGGGTCGGGTCCAGCAAGGGGGCGGGGTCGGTCAGCGGCTCCAGCCCCCAGATCAGGGTGGCGTAGTCGGCGGCGACGAAACCCAGCGGGGCAAGGCGTTCTTCCTCCATCCGGCTGGTCAAAAGAAGGCCCAGCGTCTGCTGCGCATTACGCCCCGCGAACCCGTAGAGACAGGCATATTCGCGGCCCTCGTGCGGGAAGGTTTCGATCAAAAGCCGCCCGGGCCGCGGCAGGCGCGATACCTTGCGTTGCAGGGCCAGCCATTCGGCGGTGTGGCGGGGCAGATCGGGCCATTCGGACTGTTGCAACAAGCGCAGAATTCGCGCTGACAGCTGCGTCGAAGTGGCGAATTTCGTGCCGGAGAACGTGGCGACCCTAGGGGTGCGGCCACGGTCGCGGCTGACCTCGACCACCAGTTCGCGCAGGGCTTCGAACCGCACGATCTGCCCGCCGATCAGGAAGGTATCACCGGGGGTCAGCGAGGCGGCAAAGCTTTCCTCGACCTCGCCCAAGGGGGCACCGCCACGGCTGCGATGCATCCTGACTTTCAGCAGGTCAGCATCCTGGATGGTGCCGATGTTCATGCGGATATTGCGGGCGGCGCGGGGGTCGCGCAACTGCCATTTCCCATCCTTGAACAGCAGCCGTTTCCACTTGTCATAGGCGCGCAGCGCATATCCCCCCGTGGCGCAAAAATCGAGGCAATCGTCGAATTGCGCCCGGCTGATCGCCGCGTAGGGGCCGGCGGTTCTTACCTCGTGATACAGGGCAGCGGTATCAAACGGGCCAGCGCAGGCGGTGATCAGGATTTTCTGGCATAATACGTCCAAGGGGGCGGACCCGCGCGGATCGCCATCCAGATCGCCTGCGCGCACAGCGTCGAGCGCGGCGCGGCATTCGACCACTTCGAACCGGTTGGCAGGCACCAACAACGCCTTGGACGGCGCGTTGTAGCGGTGGTTCGCCCGGCCGATCCGCTGCACCAGCCGTTTCACGTTTTTCGGCGCGCCGACCTGTATCACAAGATCCACGTCGCCCCAGTCGATCCCCAGATCAAGGCTGCCGGTGCAGACGATGGCGCGCAACTGCCCTGCCACCATCGCCTGTTCGACCCGCTCGCGCTGTTCGCGCGACAGCGCGCCGTGGTGGATGCCGACGGGCAGGGCATCTTCATTCGCAAGCCACAGTTTATGAAAGAAAATCTCGGCCTGGGCGCGGGTGTTGTGAAAGATCAGCGTGGTGCGGTGCTGGCGGGGTTGCGCCAGTACGGCGGGGCCAGTACGGCGGGGATGGCATAGGCACCGCCGCCACCGGACCATGGCGGTGGCTCGGCCGTTTTCAGCATGGCGATGTCGGGGGCGGGGCCGGGATCGGCGTGGATGATGGCGCAAGGATCGGGGTGGCGGGCCAGGAACCGCGCCACGGCGGACGGGTTTTCGACCGTGGCGGACAGGCCCACGCGCCGCAGGTCGGGGCACAGCGTTTGCTGTCGGGCCTGTGCCAGCATCAATTGATCGCCGCGCCGCGATTCCTCAAGCGCATGAATTTCATCGACGATCACGCGGCGCAGCCCTTTGAAAATGCGCGCGGCATCCTCGTAAGAGGTCAGCAGCGCAAGGCTTTCCGGCGTCGTCAGCAGGATATGCGGCGGGTCGGCGCGCTGACGCTGGCGGCGCGAATGGGGGGTGTCGCCGGTGCGGTCCTCGACCCGGATCGGCAGGCCCATTTCGGCAATTGGGCCGGTCAGGTTGCGGCGGATGTCAGCGGCCAGCGCCTTGAGCGGCGAGATATATAGCGTGTGCAGCCCCTCGTGCCCGCCATCGGCCAGTTCGGCCAGCGTGGGCAGGAAGCCGGCCATGGTCTTGCCCCCCGCCCGTGGGCGCAATCAGCAGCAGCGATGGCGCGTCCGACTGCGCCAGCATCTGCATCTGGTGCGGATGAATCTGCCAGCCACGCCGTTCGAACCATCCAAAGACGGGCGCGGGCAGGGTAGGGGCAGAGTCGAGGGCGTTTTCCATCGGTTTGGCTAAGGTAAAAGCGCCACGCCATGCGTCAACCGCAACCCCGTCATTACGGTGCGATCGGTGGCGACAGAAGCCACGCCGCCGCCCGTATCATCCCCATGACAAACACAATGCCAAAGGGAGCAACACCATGAAATCGCTTCGTAAATGGGCCACGCCGCTGACTATAGGGTCCAGCCTGATCGTCACGATCACCGGGCTGATGCTGTTCTTTCATTTCGCGCCCGGACTGACCCGGCCGGCGCATGAATGGATCGGCTGGATCATGGCCTTTGCGGTGCTGGCGCATCTGGTCGTGAACTACCGTGCCTTCCTGTTGCATTTCAAACGGCCCGTTGGCCTTGGGATCATGGGGATTTCGGCGCTGGTGATGCTGTTGTCCTTCATGGACTTGGCCCCGGCGGGAGCAGGTAGCCCTGTGCCCTTGGTGATGGGGGCGATTGGCAAGGCCGAGGTTGCCACGGTGATCGCGCTGTCTGGCCATGATCGGGCCGAGGGGCTGAGGCTGCTGAATGCGGCTGGGATCAAGGCCGAGGCTAGCCAGACCGTAGCGCAGATCACCGGGGGCGACTGCGGCGAACAGAACCGGATCATCGCGGCGCTGTTCGTACGATAACGGGCCGGAATCCATGAAAACCATGGAAACGGGGAGCTGAAACCATGAAAACGCAAAGCCCAGAGCGGGGCTTTGCGTTTTGTTTTGCAACGGCGCAAGGTGGGTGGCCCCTGACATTCTTGTATTGCGAAAATATCGACACATTTTCGCCGTGCCTGTGCGCCGTTTTGCGAAATTGAGTATGCGCCTAGCGCACGATGGCCTCGTCCTTGACGAACATATTGGCCCATGCGCGGTCGATCAGTTCGGGGGACATCTGGTAGGGGGTGCCCTCGAATTCGCAAATCGAGATCATCTGGTCGATCAGGAACACCGGCTGATAGTTGGCATAGATGTTGTCGATGCCGGGATACTTGTTCTTGAGCAGGTGAACCAAGGTCGGCTCATCCAGCGGCATCCCCTTTTTCCGCGCCACGAGGGCAAAGATTTTCAGGAAGTTCTGCTGGCTCGGCCCGTCGATCTTGATCTTGTAAAAGATCCGGCGCAGGGCGGCTTGGTCGAAAATCTCGTTCGGGTGGAAGTTGGTCGAGAAAATCACCAGCGTGTCGAAGGGCACCTCGAATTTCTCGCCCGATTGCAGGGCGAGAATATCCTTGGATTCCTCCAGCGGAACGATCCAGCGGTTGACCAGCGACTGTGGCGGTTCGGCCTGACGCCCAAGGTCATCGACGATGAAAATGCCGCCCGTGGATTTCAATTGCAACGGCGCTTGGTAGGTGCGGGCCGTGGGGTTGTAAACCAGGTCGAGCATGTTCAGCGACAGCTCGCCCCCGGTGATCACGGTGGGCCGTTCGCATTTGACATAGCGCGCGTCAAAGGTGCGGCGGCGGCGCAAACTGTTGGGGTCGTCCACCTCTTCCTCGGCGGCGGAATGGACGATGGGGTCATAGACGGTGATGACCTGACCGGAATATTCCAGCGCGCGCGGCACGTAAATCTTGTCGCCCATGGCGTCGCGGATCCCGTTCGAGATCGAGGATTTACCGTTGCCCGGCGGGCCATACATCAGGATCGAGCGGCCGGAACTGACCGCCGGCCCAAGGTTACCCAGCAGGTCGGGCGGCAGGATCAGGTGACCCATCGCCGTGGTCAGCTGGTCGCGGGTGATCGAAATGTTGCGGATCGATTGGCGTTTCACCTGTTCGCGGTAGACATCCAGCGGCACCGGCATCGCGCCGTAATATTCCGACTGCGCCAGCGCATCCAGCGCGCGGGCCTTGCCCTGATCGGTCAGCTGATAGCCCATCTCGGTGCCATTGTTGTTGGCGTTGAGCGTGCCGGTCGCCTCCAAAAGGCGTTCGACCCGGGCGGCGTCGATCAGCTCTTGCGTGACGGCGACGGGCAGGCAGATGGCGCGGGCCAATTCGGATGCCAGCGACAGGCTTTTGCGGAAGATGGTTTTCAGCAGGATATCCCGCATCATCGTCAGCGGAAGCTGCATATCCTCCAGCGTTTTGGGCGGAGGAGGGGGTTGAACGCCCTGGGGCGGTGTCACTTGCATGTTCATGGGCTGGCTCGTGCCTTTTTTCGTCGCGTTATTGGCCCTGAACATCGCAGGTCAAAGTGGCGAAATGATGGAGAAAAAGGTGCGAAGCGGTGAAGCGGGTCAGAGCGCGCCGAGGATCAGGTAAAGCCCAAGCGTCGTGCCCAGCACCAGCCCCATGGGGAAATCAAGGCCGCGCGTCCAGCTTTCCCATTCCGGCGCAAGGCGGCGCAGGGGGGTGAATTTCAGCAGGCGCTGCGTGATGACGGCCCCCAGAAGCATGCCGCAAAACAGGAAGCCGACGAATTTTACATCGGCCAGCGGCACGTAAGGTGCTGCAGCGGCAAGGAATTTCGCATCACCCGCGCCCATCAGCCCGCCCGCATTCGCGACAAAGCCGATCAGCAGGACGATCACCAGATGCGCGACGCGCCAGCCGTATTCGGGCAGCGGCATCAGGAACAGGCCGACCACAAGAAACACCAACCCCAAGATGTCAGTGGTGCGGTTTGTGATCTTCATCCAGCGCAGATCTGTCAGGATGGCGACCGCGCAAAGCGGCAGCACGAAGGGCAGGAACCAGCGCGCCTGCATGTCCGGGATGCTCAGCACCCCCGCGATGCGGACAAAGGGCGCAACAAGATCGGTCAGAAAATCCATCGCGGGGTGCGTTTAGCTTTCCAATGCGCGCAAGGAGCGCACGGCTTCTTCGAAATGCTGCGGATGGGTTTCGATGGCTTCGCGCAGCAGGCCCTTGCCGGTTTCCACGTCACCCTGTTTCACGGCCGACAGGCCCATGGTGTGCAAAAGCTGCGCACGCTCGATCTGGGTCATGGGCAGGACGGGCATGGAATAGTTGCGCTGCGCGGCGCGGGCCAGAACCAGATTGTTCTTTGCGGTGAACAGCTTGCCATCCTGGCGGATCGCTTCGCCGAACAGGCGCTCTGCCTCGGGGTAATCGCCGCGGGTCAGCTTGGAATAGCCCCAGTTGTTCATCACGCCGCCGGGGCGGGTGGTCAGGCCCACGGCGGTTTCATAGAAACTGTCGGCTTTCTTCCACTGCTTCTTGCTGTCGGCGACCATCGCCTCCAGCCGGTAGCGTTGATAGGTCTCGTGGGTGGGGGGGATGCTGTTCAGGGTCTTTTCAGCGCCTTCCCAATCGCCGGTGCGGATTTGCGCATCTGCCAGATCGACACGGTCGTCATCGGATGCGTCCGCATGTTCGGTGATCTTTTTCCAAACCGCCAAGGCTTCGGCGTTGCGTTTGGCGCGGATCAGAGATTGGCCCAGCCCGCGTTGCAGGTCGATTCGTTCGGGCGCATTGGCCGAGGCGCGTTTGAAATAGGTCACCGCCTCGTCCGGGTCGGCCACGGTGAGCATCACGTCGTTCAGGTTGGTTTCATCCACGACGTTGAGATCCTGCAAGGTGCGGTCCACCTTGTTCTTCTCGCTCATGAAATCTTCGCAGCCGGACAGGGCGAAAGACCCGGCCAGGCACAGGGAAAGGATAAACGAGTGGCGCATGTTTTGCGTCCTTTTACTACTCTGCCTCAAGGTATCTGACGGATCACAAACGCGCTGCTTCCCCGCCGAACCAATTTATATTCTTGTTCTTCTTCTTTATCATAAACGTTTTTTTCCGTTTTTGCGAGCGCCAAGCGAAGATTGTCACGGATTGAGTCACTTTGGCCATTGTCCAGCGCATAGGCGCGGCGGAACATCTGTTCGGCCTCGGCCAATTCGCCCTTTTCCATCAGCAGGACACCAAGATTGTTCCATGTTTCGGGCACGGCCTCGTCCGTGGCGATGGCTTGGCGCAGCAGGCGTTCGGCCTGGCCCAAGCGGCCCAGCCCCAGGTTCGCGGTGCCAAGGCCGGACAGCACATCGACGGTCATGCCATGTTCGATGGCGGCGCGCGAATAGGCATCGAGCGCCAGTTCGTATTCGCCCGCCTGCACCAGCCGGTTGCCCACGACCAGCCCGTCAACGGTATCGCCGCGCTTGGCTAGGCCCGGTGCATAGACCTGCCCGGTTTTCAGTGGATCGGACGCGCCAAGGCCGCCTGTCGATGAACAGGCGACCGTGGTCAGCAGGGCGGCCAGAAAGCCGGCAATTTTCAAAGGGCTTGCCCGTCGCCGCATTTTTGTCTTCGCTTGTCAGTTCCCGAAGTTCGAGATGCTTACAGCCGAAGGACCAACAAGGATGATCAGCAGCGGCGGCACCGTCAGCATCATTGTGACAAGTGTCATCTTGGTAGGCAACTTGTTTGCGGCCTCTTCGGCGCGCATCACGCGCTTGTCACGCATTTCCGACGAATAGACCCGCAGCGCCTCGGCGATCGAGGTGCCGAATGCGGCGGACTGGATCATCACGGTCACGAAGGACGACACGTCGGCCACGCCGCAGCGTTCGGCCATGTCGCGCAGCACGCCGGATTTTTCCATACCCGCCTTGATCTGAAGCGACACGATTTCGAATTCATCGGCCAGATCGGGGAAGGCGGGGCGGATTTCCTTGGCCATGCGGACGATGGATTGCTCCAGCGACTGACCGGCTTCGACGCAGACCAGAAGCATGTCCAGCGCATCGGGGAAGCCTGCGGTGATCTGTTCCTGCCGCTTGGCCTGCCGCTTGTTGACCCAGTATTTCGGGGCCATGTAGCCAAGGCAGCCGGGGCCAAGCACGTAGAACAGGGTTTGCTGGGTCGTAACCTCTTGCCCGCCGGACACGAACAGCATGAAATACAGCACGCCCGCCACCAGCAGCCCAAGGCCAAGGGCAAACTGGGCGAAGTGGAAGAAGCGCACCGCGTCCTTGGAGCGGTAACCGGCCTGCATCAGCTTCATGCGGGCGGCGGAATATTCCTCGGCGTCCTGCGGTTCCAGGAAAGAGGAATATTTCTGCAACTTGTCGTTCGACTTGGCCGTGCGCAGCTTGGCGCCCGGTTTGATCGTGGCAGAGCGTTCGCCCGCATCTTTCAGCTTGTTGAGCGGGTCGTTCCGCTCTTTAAGCATCATCGGGATCACGGCAGCGATCAGCGCCAGGCCAAGCAGGCCGACCAAAATGAAGGGGCCAATGGGGCCAAGGATATCGGTGAGGAATGCCATTGTTCGTCTCTCCTCAGACCTTGATGTTTGTCAGGTAGCGCATCACGATCAGGTTCAGCGTCAGCAGAACCCCCACGATGATACAGGCTGGGATGAACCACGGGTGGTCCAGCACCTCGTCATAATAATGCGGGTCCAGCACGTTCACACCGATCAGGGCCAGCACGGGGAAGGCGGACAGGAACTTGCCCGACCACTGTGCCTCTGCGGTGATGGCTTTCACGCGGCGGAACAGGCGGAACCGCGAGCGGATCACGCGGGCCAGACCTTCGAGGATCTCGGCCAGGTTACCACCCGATTGCTGCTGGATCGAAACGGCCACGGCAAGAAAGCGCAAATCCTGCATGTCCAGCCGTTCGGCCATTTGTTTCAGCGCCTCGCCCACGTCGCGGCCATAGGCGGATTCGTCCGCGATGATGCCGAATTCAGTGGCCAGCGGGTCGGGCACTTCCTTGGCGACGATCTGGATCGCCGAGGAGAACGGGTGCCCCACCTTCAGCGAGCGCACCATAAGTTCCACGGCGTCGGGCAGCTGTTCCTCGATCATGCCAAGCCGTTTCTTGGCCTTGGAATTCACCCAGAAATACACACCGCCCACGCCCATCAAACCGGACACCACGCCGCGCACCGCGAAAGAGGTTTCTGTGCCGATGGTCAAGCCAAGGAAGGCGATTACGGACACCGCGACCATCAGCATGATCAGCTGTATGGGTGAAAATGCGATCGCCGCTTTTTGCGCCTTGTCCGCCAGCATCGTATAGATGGGGATGGACCGGGCGTTCATGTGTTGGTTCATCTCCTTGCGGAGTTTTTCCAGCACTTCTTCGCGGTTGGAGCCTTTCTGGAGCATTTCCAGACGGCGGTTGACCTTGCTGTTCAGCGAAATCGAACGGCCAAAGGCAGTCAGATAGACGCCTTCGACGATCACAAGGACGCCGACGAAGATCAAGATGTAGATGATCGGTTCGATCGAGAGTGCCATTTTGTGTTACTCCGCTGCGACGGGTTCGTAGATTGCGGGCGGCAAATCGAACCCCCACAGGCGGAACCGTTCCGAGAAGTGCGAACGCACACCGGTGGCCGTGAAATGGCCGATGATCTTGTTGTCCGGGGTCAGGCCGACGCGCTGGAAACGGAAGATTTCCTGCATCGAGATCACCTCGCCCTCCATCCCGGTGATTTCCGTGATCGAGGTCATGCGGCGCGAGCCGTCTTGCAGGCGCGAGGCTTGCACAATCAGGTTCACAGCCGAGGAGATTTGCGAACGCACGGCTTTCAGCGGCATTTCGATCCCGGCCATGGCGATCATGTTTTCCAGGCGCGACACGCCATCGCGGGCAGAGTTGGCGTGAATTGTGGTCATCGACCCGTCGTGGCCGGTGTTCATGGCCTGAAGCATGTCGATCACTTCCTCGCCACGGGTTTCACCCACGATGATCCGGTCGGGACGCATCCGCAGGGCGTTGCGCAGGCAGTCGCGCTGGCTGACGGCGCCTTTGCCCTCGACGTTGGGGGGGCGCGATTCCATCCGGCCGACATGGACCTGTTGCAGCTGAAGTTCCGCCGTATCCTCGATCGTCAGGATCCGTTCGGAGTTGTCGATGAAAGAGGACAGCGCGTTCAGCGTGGTGGTTTTACCAGAACCCGTCCCGCCGGACACGATCACGTTAAGGCGGGTGGCGACAGCGGCCTGAAGATAGGCAGCCATTTCCTCGGAGAAGGCGCCGAAATTCACCAGATCGTCGATGCCGAGCTTTTCTTTCTTGAATTTCCGGATGGAAACCAGCGACCCGTCCACGGCAATCGGCGGCACCATGGCGTTGAAACGCGACCCGTCTTGCAAACGGGCGTCAACATAGGGGTTCGATTCATCGACGCGGCGACCCACGGCCGACACGATCTTGTCGATGATCCGCAAAAGGTGCTTTTCATCCTTGAAGGTGATGTCGGTCAGTTCCAGCTTGCCGTCGCGTTCCACAAAGATGCGCTGCGGGCCGTTGACCAGAATATCGTTGACGCTGTCGTCTTTCAGCAGGGTTTCCAGCGGGCCAAGGCCGCGGACCTCGTCGTAGAGTTCCTGGTTCAGCTGGCTGCGGTCATCGCGGTTGAGGACGATACCTTTCTCTTCCAGCACCTCGGCGGCGATGGAGCCGATCTCGGCCTTCAGGTCCTGTTCGGTCGCGGTTTCCAGCGCCGACAGGTTCAGATTGTCCAGCAGGGCCTTGTGCAGTTCCAGCTTGATCTCGCCAATGCGTTCGCGGCGCTTGCGTTCCTTGTCGGCGTGGCTGGCGGATGCGGCAACCTTGGGCAGCGCCCTGCGCATGGATGGCGCCGGGGCGGGCGCTTCGGGTTTGGCGGCCTTGGGCGCGGGGGCGCTGCCGCCCTGAACCGGGCGGGTGGAGGGCATCTGGGTGACCTTGCCGCCGCCGGATTTCGCACCGCCGCCGTCGCCAGATCCGTTTTTTTTGTAACGCGAAAACATTGTTATCTAACCCCGTTTCCCAAATTTACCTGTTTTGCCCGCGGCCTGTGCCCCGTGGCTCTGCTTTGGTGCGGGCCTTAGCCCGCCGCCTCTGCTTCGTTCTGGCCCAGTTCATGCAACTGGTGCGCCAGTTTCGAAATTTCCTTGCGCAGCGGGTTTTTCCCTGCGGACAGGGCCAGCGGCAGGCCATGATCGGCCCCCTGCGTCACCTGCTTTCCGCCGTCGGGCAGTTGCACGTCGATTGAAATTCCTAGGCTTTCCGCCAGCCGCTTGACGCGGGCCTTGCCGTTCAGATCAATGCCTTTGGGCGCGCGGTTCAGCACGAAACGCAGCTTTTCAAAGGGAAGTTCCTCGGCTTGCAGCGCCCGTTTAAGGCGCAGCGCATTCTGCGCCGATCGCATGTCCATTTCCAGCATCGCCAGAAAAACGTGTGCACTGTTCAGGATCGCTTCGGACCATTGCACCACCGTCGAGGGCATATCTACCACAACATAGTCGAAATTGCGGCGCGCAACTTCGAGAATTCGATTCACATCCTCGGAATTGATCAGGTCCAGCGGCAGCATTTCGGTCGGCGAGGTCAGAACCGTCAGCTTGCCCTCGAACCCGACCATCGCGGCCTGGAAACTTTCGTCATCCATGGATTCGGTGTCAGACAGCAATTCGTAGACCGACTCGCGGCGCGGCAGGTCCAGAAAGGTCGAGACGGAGCCATATTGCAGGTCCAGATCGATCACGCAGACCTTGGGGCCGGTTTCGTCTTTCTTGGCCACGTTGGCCAGTTCCCATGCGATGTTCACGGCCATGGTGGTGGAGCCGGCACCACCGGCCAGACCCTGCACGGCGATGACCACGCCTTCGCGGTCGTCACCATGACCGCCGCGCGCGGTGGGGGCAGGGGTATATTCGGGTTCGGGTTCGGGCCCGGTGATGCGCTCGATGGCCGATTGCAATTCGCCCTCGGGCAGCGGGTAGGGCACGAATTCATCCGCGCCGGTGCGCAAAAGTTGGTGCAGGGCCGCCGGAGAGACATCTTCGGCAATCAGGATGACCTTGATATGGCGGGCCTTGGCGCGGGCGATTACCTCGCCCAGCAGGACCAGGTTTTCCTCGTCTTCCTCGTCTATGGCCATGGCGATGAATTCAAGGCTTTCGGCGTCAAGCTGGCCGATAAAGGCCAGTGCCTCGGCAAAGCCAAGATCGCCCCAACCATCGCCAAGCGCGGTTTCCATATCCTCGATCAGCAGGTCAAAATTCTGCACGTCACGGCTGACCGTGCACGCGACCAGCGGGCTGGGGTCAGGTTGCAGAGCTGCGTTACTTGTCATTGCCATACGTCCTTTTCGATCGGGTATTCCCACGGCGGCGGAACCTGCTCTGTCCCTTGATCCGCGCATGGCCTCCACCCGACTCGTTGCCGTTCAGGGGGCTCCCATTGAAGACAAACTCGCCGATAATCTGGGCGAGATTAGGGCCAGACTGGCCCAATTGTGCGATATGGAAGGACGATACGAAGGCTAACCCAAGATTGTTTAAGGGCGCGTAACCGCCGCCAGACAAGCAAAAAGGGCCCCCGAAGGGGCCCAGTGTTTAGCTACGTTTCTTGGTTTTTTTCGAGGTATCAGAAGGTTATTCGTTAGACGCCTGGCCGCTGCTGGCCCATTGGATGCCGGTCAGCGTGGTCTTGGATATGCCAGAGGCCACGTAATCACGGTAAACAATTTGTGCATACTTGCCATCCATCACCGTGGGGTGCCGTTTCACGAAGCCCGATACCTCGGTCACGGTGCGGCGGTTGCGGCGTTCGCGCCCTTCGGTAACGATCAGGGGCTGGGTTTCGCCGTAGGACACGACCGCCTCAAGCCGCGAGCGCGAAATGCCCTGCGAGGTGAGGAAGTTCACGACAGCGCGCGCACGCGCCATGCCCAAGCGTTTGTTATAGCTGTTTGATCCGACCTTGTCGGTGTGCCCGTAGACGCGAAAGCGCACTTCGGGGAATTGGCGGATAAATGCGGCCTGTTCGCGCAGCGCATCCATAGCGCCGGCATCCAGTTGCGAGGAATTGAACGAGAAATTCACGGTCGAGACCACCTCGGTCGAGAAACGCCGCGCAAGATCAAGCACAAAGCCCTTCTCGCCGCGCATCACGAGCGTGTTGTTCATCGTCGCGTTGCCATAGTCCTGATAGCCCGACACCAGCGCCCCGGCTTCGCCATGGAAGTTGGTATAGACAGGATCGTTGGACGTGCAGGCACCTGCCGTCACCAGCCCTGCGATTGCCAGATATTTACGCATGTGCCCCATCCGTTTCATCCCGTCACTCCATCACGTAGCCATAAGAGCCTATGAAGTCCTGCTGGGCAACCTCGCCCGCAGCACCTTTCAGGCGCTTGCCGCTGCCCGCAACCTTGCCGTTCAGGAACAAATCCTTTTCCGACGGGGGTTTGATGCGATCCGTTGGCAGTGCCAGCGCCTCGCCACGGGTCGGCGTCACTAGGTGCGCGGACACGATAATAACCAGTTCGGACTGTTTGCGCTGATACTCGGCGCTGCGGAACAGCGCGCCAAGGATCGGAATATCGCCCAGCCACGGCACTTGGCCGTTCACGTCGCGGAAATCGTCTTGCAACAGCCCTGCGATGGCAAAGCTTTCGCCGTCGCGCATTTCCACGGTGGTCGATGTTTCGCGCCGGGTGAAGGCGTCGATCTTGAAGTTGTTGAACTCGATCCCGTTGGAGCTGTCGATGGCCGACACGGCCGCGTTCATTTCCAGGTTGATCAGGTCACCATCCACCACGCGGGGGATAAAGTTAAGTTCGACACCGAAGGGTTTGAATTCGATGGAAATCTCGCCACCATCCTGCGCAACCGGCACCGGATATTCGCCGCCTGCAAGGAACTTGGCCTCTTGCCCGGAAAGGGCGGTCAGGTTCGGTTCGGCCAGCGTGCGGACAATCCCTTTGCTTTCAAGGGCTTCCAGCAGGATGCCGACTTGAACTGCACCGGCATTGAAGCCGAACAGGATTGCACCGTTCTGATCGGTGATCGCAGGCGTGGTGCCGCCCAGCGAGTTGCTTTGCGAAATCGAGTTGGCGTTGGTGTTGGACCCGCCCGAAATACCCAGATCATTGTCAAGCGCGGAGCCATCCAGCGCCAGCGATGTGGACAAGGATTTGGATACAGAACGCTGCATTTCAGCGAACCGCACCTTGAGCATGACCTGCTGCACGCCACCGACGCTCATCAGGTTGGACACGCGTTCGGGTGCATAGCGTTCGGCCAGATCCAGCGCGCGCTGCAAACGCTGCGCAGAGGATACGGTGCCCGAAAGCACGATGCCATCATTCGCGGTGCGCACCTCGATCTTTTCGCCGGGAAGGATCTGGCGCAGGCGTTCCTTGAATTCGGAAACATCCGCCGCGACATGCACATCGACGTTGGCGATCAACTGCCCCGATGCGTCCAGCAAGGTCAGGGTCGTCAGACCCGGGGCCTTGCCCAGCACATAGATGGTGCGGTCCGAAAGCGAGGAAATATCCGCGATGGCGGGGTTGGCGATCGAAAGTTCCGCGAAGGGAACATCGCTTTCCACCACCACGGCGCGGTTCATGGGCACGTTCAGCTTGCTGGCCACGCCCTTTTTGACCACGCGCAGGGATTCCGCGCTTGCGTTGGATACGGCAACCATCGGGCTGCTCGCTACGGTAAAGCCCAAAAGGGCTGCCTTAATAAATCTGTCAATTTTCATGTGACCTGCCTCTCCGATCACGCCTCGATTGCGGGTCTTGGTGCCCACGATTGATCTGACCATGGGGGAATTTTTAAATTTTTGCAATAATCAATGGGTTTCGAGGTGCTGTTTCAGTGAAACGAATGTGATTCGTCTGCAAGCTGCGGCGAAAATGCAACGCGGCGCGAGGGGGGCTCGCGCCGCGCAATAACGTGATTTTTCGTTCTTTCGCAATCAGTTGGTGCAGGGGATCGGAATCTCGATCACCTCGGCCCCGCGGCGTGTGCGAATGGTGCAGACCTCTTTCTTTTGCTCGACAACCGGGGCAGGGGCGGCGGCCAGACCCAGCAGGGCGTTCTGATCCACCTCGATGCTGTCGGCCACGGTTTCGTCGCCCAGTCCGACCAGCGACAGCGACAGTTTGCCATTGTATTGCGCCTGTCCAAGACGGGCCACCTGTTGCGGGCGCACGGCCACGGTGACGGTGCGGGCGATGGTCGCGCCGGTGATGTCGCCGCCGGCCTGCTGGTCCACCGCGATGATTTCGACCGCGCTTTCGATCAGCTTGGTCACGTCACGGCGACTGCTGCCGACGTTTTCGGTGTTCTGGGCTCTGGCGATGGACACGCTGCCAGTCCAGTAGATATCTACCTTGTCACCGGGACGCAGGAAGCCGGACACACCCGAGGCCACGTCGACCTCGATGGCAAAGGCACGCATGCCCGGATCCAGAAGGGATGTCAGGCCCGCGCCCTCACCGGGGTTGGTGATCTTGCTGGCCAGCAGCGGCTCGTTGCGCTCCATCTGGCGCAAAACCATGCGCGGTTCCTTGTTATCGTTGGGGAACAGCTCGAAATCACCGGTAAAGGTGCCTTCGGGCAGGGCGTCGCCGTTCACCTTGACCTTGCGCACATGTTCCGGGGTCAGCACATCGCCATAGTCGATGTTCTTTTCCAGCACATAAATCTCGGCCACCTTGAAGGGCGGTTTGGATGCTTGTTCGGCGCGGGCCAAGCGGTTGTTCAGCCCGGATACATAGTCCTGAGCCATGTAGACGGCAAAACCGGCAAGGCCGAGGCCGGCAACAAGGACGAGTCCGAATATCGCTCGCATGTCAAAATCCTCTCGTGCGCGTGCAGGGAGACCCCCATGGCCGTGCTGACGCTGTTGAGTTTCTGCACTGACCATACCTGCGGAATATGGCGAAAAAGGGGAATGCAGGTGATCGTTTCGTGATCGGAGACGGTGCGCGGCTTTCGCGGGGTTTGATCGCGTTATCGTTGACGCCGTCACAAACGGGGAAAGGGCGGGCCCCCGGTATGTCGGGGGCTACCGCCCTGAACCTGGTCTGATGTCTGGATCAGTTGGTGATGTCGACTGCGGTCGAGGCCGACAAAGTGGATACGCCACCCGCAACGGCAGCGATGCTGATCCCGCCGATGCCGACGATTGCGGCGGTCAGCATGACCCAATCCACGGTGACTGCGCCATCTTCATCGGCGCGGAATTTTTTGAAGAGTTTACGCATGGTTGCCTCGTTTCGCTCATGTTTTATATTCAAGTCGCCGCAGTTAGGTCGCTGGTCTGGGCTTTGGATGTCCCCAGGATGGCGTTCAATTCGGGCAGATATGCGGCATGTTGCGTTCATTTGCATGAAATATACAAATTTTTCCGGCTTTTTGTGGGATGTAATTTGCCTTTTGGTCGAAAAATAAAAAGAGGCGCAGGATGCCCTGCGCCTCTTTGTGTCTCGATACCGGACCGGGTGGTCCGGCGCCGATTACGACGTCATCGCGGTGACGGTCGAAGCGGCCAGAGTGTCGGTGCCGCCTTTGATGGCTGCAACGCCGGCTGCTGCCAGGCCAACCACGGCTGC